>SAMEA3663275__coassemble_13845_pt1 | contig 1773 bp, 1 predicted proteins | sample SAMEA3663275__metabat2_high_PE_031 | metagenome-assembled genome bin SAMEA3663275 (sample SAMEA3663275) | pig gut metagenome | biome: pig gut; feature: pig-associated habitat; material: faeces | place: China | collected 2013 | reverse complement strand
TCAGCCATTTCCAAAACTATTGCGGAAGTAGAAGAAATGGCAAATATAAAAATAATATAAAAAAAAACAATATGAAAAATTTAAAAAAGGAATGAAGGTTACACTAAAAAAAGATTCCGATAATAAAAAGGCCGTTGATGCGATTGGAGTATATTTGGACAACAATAAAATAGGTTTTGTTGCTAATCGCGTAGCATCCAATTGCAGATTAACTACACTGGCCTGCCTCCTTAAAAATATTCCTGATGTTTGTCATGCAGAATATCTGATGAAATATGATGACAACTATCACATTGCTTGGATAATAAATAAATTAAAACCTGTTAACGATTACATATCCGAAAAGGAATATAATAAAGCTATTATTTATATTGATCATCTTTTAATCACTGAACATGATAATATAGATTACTGGACAATAAAATGTTCATGTTATGAAAAGCTAAACCAATATGATGATGTTGATAATTGCTATGATAAACTCATTGAATTAGATTCAAATAATATTGGATATTGGAAGAGCAAGGCCTCTAATTTAACTGAAATGAAAAGATTTGACGAAGCAACGGAATGTTTGAAAAAGGCATCAGCAATATTTCCAAATAACTCATCTCTTAAAACATTAATAAGAGAAACATTAAAATTAAAAGGAAAACATGAATTAAAATTAAAACAAGAAAAAATCTTAAATAGTTATTCTAAAGATGATTTAATTACTATCGTTGAATTGGATGATAGTGATGTTGATTTTAAAGAAAAAATGGAATTTAAGCTAATAAAGGAATCAGATAACATATATGGTATGAATGTCATTGCAGTGTATTTAGACGCTAATAAAATTGGATATGTTGCAAATGGAGATAATGCAACCTGTGAGTTCACAACTGATGCAAATGACATTGAATACCTTCCTGAAATTACTTATGCAAAATATATAATGAATTACTGTGATAGCTATCATGTTGCCAAGATAATAAAAGATAGATATATTAATCTAAGGCTGGCTAACAGGCATAAAAGGAAAGGAGAATATTCTAAAGCTTTGGACTGTTATAATGAGGTACTTGAATTAAATCCTGATGATGAATATTCTTTGGAACGTAAAGCAGAACTTTTATGTTCATTAAAAAGATGGGATGAAGCACTTAAATGTTATGACATGATGGGCGACTGGAGTGGAAAAGCATCTGTTTTTATTGAAATGGGAAACTATGAAGATGCTTTTAACTGTTATGATGCAATAGATGACTTGTACGGTAAAGCAATTGTTTTAGTACATATAGGAAGATATGAAGAAGCACTGGAGTGTTGTGGTAAATTAGTTGGATCTCTAGGTTATGTTAGGAATCTAAGGGAAATAGGAAGATTATTGATTGATTTAGAAAGATATGATGAAGCTATTGAATGTCTTGATATGGCATTATCTGAATATCCTAATGAACATTCAGTTTTATCATTAAAAGAATATGCGCTGTCCTGTTTAGAAGAAGAAATTTTTGGCGGATAAAAGATTATTGAAAAAATTAAAAAAGGAGAATCTGCAGCCATAATAGATAGTAATTAGGTGGTAATGTGGAAGACATTGATTGTGTTAACAGATCCCAATATAAGCTAAAAGTAATGAAATCTTTAGATGGCGAAGTAAAGATTCCATCTGAAATAGCTAATGATACAGAAATATTTCAGAACCATATATCCAATACCCTTAGACAATTAAAGGAACATAAACTTATTGATTGTATTAATCCTGAAGTAAAAAGAGGCAGGTTGTAC
>SAMEA3663275__coassemble_9321_pt1 | contig 2234 bp, 4 predicted proteins | sample SAMEA3663275__metabat2_high_PE_031 | metagenome-assembled genome bin SAMEA3663275 (sample SAMEA3663275) | pig gut metagenome | biome: pig gut; feature: pig-associated habitat; material: faeces | place: China | collected 2013 | reverse complement strand
AAATAAAAATTAAAAAAATTATAAAAATCTTTTAGATTCAGCAATAAACTCTTCAGCATGAATTAAACAATTAAAAGCTTCTTCTTTATCAAAATTTACAGTAAAATCATAACTTGATTTATTTCTAAGCTTTTTTGCATCAGAATAATATTTATAAATATCATGACTAAAATTATCATCACGAACAAAGTCTTTACTAAACTGAGTTAAAATAGTATCATGTTTTTTACTAACAAAATCATGTGAAGTAACAATGCTTTTGCAGCATCAAACATTGCATAGTAAGAATGAGTAACTGAACCCCTGTACATTCCAGTATCAAATAAAATTTGAGCAGTACTTAACTCCTCTACTGCAAGATCCATAAATCCATTAATTTCATCGATATTCATATGACCATACCTTCAGCCATAACAGTTTTCAAAAAACTATAGTCTTTGGTTTTATTAAAATGGTCTTCAGTCATTACATGAGGTGAAATAACCTCTTCTTTTTCTAAAATGAAATCAACAACCATTTTATCAATCATATCTTCAACCTGACGATTATCACTGCGAATAATAATTAGAATATCAATATCAGATTCGTTAGTATCATCACCACGAGCCACAGAACCAAATAATATTGTTTGGACAATATTATCTGAAGATATAGCCTCAACAAACTCACGAGCAATTTCATATCTATTATTCATGTATAATCACACCTTATTAATCATAATAATAGTATAATAAATAATATCAAATTCATCAATAATAAACATTTACCAACTACACAAATATGAAAAAACATACAAAAAATATTAAATTTAATTCGATAAAAAAAAAAGTTATATTATAATTAAAAAAAAGAAAAAAATAAAATTTAGCGTTTCATAGCTAAATCCATAATACTGAACGGCTCACCCTCTTTTTTAGGTTGATTTCCACCTAATCCAAATGCAGAGCGTGCAAATTCTTTGTTCATTCTTTTTGAAACTTCGTCAAAAATCATTTTATATGCTGTGCACTGAGGATCAACTGCTTTTGGTGTTTTGTATGCAACTATTGCGTTGTAAGGACATCCCCCTTCACAATATTTTACATGCTTACATTGTTTACAGTTTTCATCAACATATTCTCTAAATTCCTGAAGTTTTACCCATGCATCTGATGTTTTTAACTCATCAAAGCTTGGATTGTCAGACACATTGCCTAAAACATATTCTGGCATTCCAACAAAACGGTAGCATGGATAGATTGAACCGTCAAAGCCAACTGCAAGTGTTGTTCCAATACAATCAGCAAATGTGCATAGTGTTCCTCTTCTTCTAAATGAACTTCTGCAGATATGATCCAAATCCATTATTGAAAACTTATCCAAGTCATAGAGATATTTATCAAGCCAGTTAATCAATAGCTTACCGTGTTCTTCTTGGTCTAAAGCCCACGGGTCAGCATTATCCCCACGTAGAGATGGAAGAGCTGCGTGAATTTTCAAACTCATTTGTTTTTCTTTGAAAAATTCATACAATTCATCAGAATAATCTTTTGAATAATCTGTTACAGTTAAAACAAAGTTAATTATGAGTCCTTTGCTTTTTGCAAGTTCATATTTGGACATTGCTTTATCAAAGTAACCTTCCCCTCTTTGATAGTCATTAATCTCTTTTGGCCCATCAATACTGGTACTTACAACAACATTATACTCCAAAAATAAATCTATTAGCTCTTCTGTTAAAAGCCAGATATTACTTTGAAGTGAAAATCCTTCAAGATTAGGTAACTTTGATAACTTTTCTAATGCCTGTTTATAAAAATCATAACCTGCAAGGAGCGGTTCACCACCATGGAAAGTAAAATGAACCTTATCGTCTCTAAAATCACCTAACCAGTCAATAATCTGATCAATGATTTGGATATCCATCATTTCATTTTTATGTTCTGAACCCCAACAGTATTTGCATCTTGATGGACAGTTGAGAGTGGGAATAATCATTACATGAAATGTCATTTTAACCATAAATTTTATTTAATTCATTTAACAATTTTTTCTTCTCATCTTCATCAATGTTATCATTTACAAAGAAAATATAACCACAGTCTTCGCATTTTACAGTTTCCATTTCTGCATGTGCTCTGTGATTGTCTAACATTTTTCTATGAGCTATTTTGTCTTTTGAACCACATTTTGGACATGGTGCTAAAAGTTCTTCGAGTTTCATTTTTTCTCACCTAGTATATAATTTATTTTAA
>SAMEA3663275__coassemble_3457_pt1 | contig 3979 bp, 5 predicted proteins | sample SAMEA3663275__metabat2_high_PE_031 | metagenome-assembled genome bin SAMEA3663275 (sample SAMEA3663275) | pig gut metagenome | biome: pig gut; feature: pig-associated habitat; material: faeces | place: China | collected 2013 | reverse complement strand
TGAATGGCATATGACCAAGATGCGCTCCATCTTTAAGGTTTTGGAAATGATTAAGAGCCGCTTTGATGAGGGTAATCCTTATAAAATAGAGGATTATGAGGATTTAATTTTTGAATTTACTCCATACTAGGGAGCTTAGATTGATCTGAACTAAATGAAGAACCAATTAATTTACCAGTCTCTACATCGTACTGGCGGAAATTACCATCACTATATGTAACTTCACGATAATATCCTCCACCTTGTTGTCCATTGTATTTAATTTCTTCACTTACAATATAAGGTTCAGAAGAATCATCAGAACTATCAGATACATTATTAGCTGAAATATCAACAGTTACATTATCAGTATTATTATCTGCGACATCAACTTGAACATTATTTGAATTATCGTCATTATTCATAGAACTATACATAACAGTACCTCCAACAATTATTATTGCGATAATTACCCCAATTAAGATAATAACATAGTTTTTCATAATTTTCACCTCAATTAAAGTTCATTAGATATAATTATGCATAAGCATTAAAATACTTTTCTATTTTGGAAAAATAACTGATTTCAAGACGAATTCAAATAAGCGTTATTTTAGGCATTCTAAAATTTTCCAAAATCTATTTCGTTTAATACATGACAGACTCTTTCCTCTTCGGGAGGCAATGACATGTAATCACCAAATATGCTGCCCAATGTAGAATCCTGATTGTTTGGAATTTTTACTTCAATACCTTCAAACATAGCTTTTTTTACAGGTTTAAAGTCACTAATTTTAAAATAGCACTGCTCATTCATAGTTAAATCAGTACAGTAATCATAATCTTTGTTTTCATATTTAGTATAGACTTTCAATAGCCTATTTTTGAAAAACTTTGGTTTCAAACCAATAGCATTAAAAATAACGTGAAATACATTGATTAATTTTTGAACTATGGAAGTTTCCTCAAGTTTAATTGCAGATATTGCATAAAACTTAGCTAAAAGAAGACATCTTTTCATGTAAATTTGTCTTTTAAACTTATTGTTTGGGATTTTATCAAGAATAAATAAATCCAAATGAATTCCCATGTCAAATGAAACCTGATCATCCCAGAATTCTGCCCAGTAAGTTCCGTTTAGAGACATTCTACCAAACTGGAAGAAATATTCTTCATTGTACCTGGAATCAAAAATTGTGTATTTTTCACTTTTTTTATCTTCCATAACCTTAAGGAATTTCTCATAATCATCTCTAAACATTGCTATGTCAATATCATCATCCCATGGGATGAAACCTTCGTGTCTTACAGCTCCGATTTCAGATCCGTAAAATAAATAGTAATCAATATTATGCTCATCACAAATACTAATAAAATCCTTTAAAATCAACATTTCAACATCTTTGATGTGCTGAAGAGTATCGTCGTTTGTCATGTTATCTCCATTAGTATTTATTAATAGTATTTACATCATTATTTTCAAAGTCTTCCATCACTTTACAAATAGCTTTTGAAACATCAAAGTTGATATAAGCATTGTTTTTACCAAGTTCAATTGATTTTACAAATGCAACAAGCATGTATCTGATTCCTTCACCGTCCAACTGGTAGAAGTATTTTTTTGTATCTTCAAGGTTTTCATATCTAAGCTCGAAGTAGTCAGTTTTCCACCATGGTGCAGGAACGTAAGCATAACCTTTAGAACCGGAAATAACTAATTCCCCTTCTGATTTTACACTGTTTGCAACTTTTATTGATGCAACAGCATTATCATATTGTAAATCTATTTTTGTAAACAAGTCAAAATTGGAATTATCATCAAGCATCAATGAATTGATGGTTTTATTATTATAATCAACACCTAAGACTTGGAATATCGGTAAAAGTGCTGTAGGACCCCATGAAGTAATACTGTTCCAGGAATTTTCATCATATTCTCTTAAACTGGTACATGTTGCATCAATAGAGTAGACATCTCCGATTTTTCCACCTTTAAGTAATAAAAGAAGTCTGTTGTAAGCTGTTGAGTAAGCAGTTTTAATAGAATCCATTAATATTAAATCATTATCAATAGCTAGTTTTTCAAGTTCTGCGCATTCTTCTTCGCTAAGTGCAAATGGAGATTCACATAAAACATGTTTGCCCTGATTAAGAGCCTGTTTTATTTGGGAGTAATGCTTTGAAGGATGTGAGATTATATATACTGCATCAACCATTCCCAATAAATCATCATAGCTTTTAGCTATTGTTAAGCTATCTTTTTTGTATGTATCAATTTCATCATCGTTTGTTATGTATAATGAATTAACTTCAATACCATTAACAAGTTTTGATTCATCATAAAACTTTTTTAAGATATTTCCTTCACCAACAAGACCTAAATTGATGCTGCGTCTTTTAGATCTTATTTCAGAACTTGAAACACCTTTTGTTCTGTCAAGATAAATTACTTCACAGTATTCATTTAAATAATCAAAATGACCAACCCAGTCAGAACCTACAGTAAAAATGTCAACATCATATCTTTTAATGTCATCAATCTTTTGACCTTCGTATTCTTCGATGATGATTTCATCAGCAAGGCCGGTTGCTCTAACTGACTCTATTCTTTCCATTAATGACTGTTTAACATTGATTTTTCCTCTTGTTTTGTCAAAATCATCAGCAGTAACACCTACAATTAAGTAGTCTCCCAATTCTTTTGCTCTTTCAAGTAATCTTTGATGTCCGTAATGGAATAAATCATATGTACCGTAGGTAATAACTTTAATCATTTTAAGATTCCTCTTTTTTCCAAATCATGTAATGCATCAATAAGTACATCATTATCTTTTAGAGTTAAATTTCCGATATGGCCAACTCTAAACATTTTTTCTCCAATTTCTCCACCATTTGGATTAACCCAAATACCATAGTCGTTTTTAAGTGCATCTACAACATCATCTGCTTTTGAATCAACACAAAATACTCCAGTAACTGAATTTCCTAAATCATTGCAGTGAATTTCCAAAGGTAAATCTTCAATTCTTTTTCTAAAGTCACTAGCTAGTGTTGAAATTCTTTCGATTTCTGATTCAACACCACCTTGGCTTTTGATTTCTTTTAATCTTTGGTTGATTTGTAATAATATTGTTACTGCAGGAGTAAATGGAGTTTGGCCTCTCTCACCATTTTTTAAAATGTCTTTTAAGTCAAAATACATGCAGCTGCAGGTGTTGTTTTCAACTCTCTCAAGTGCATTTTCACCTAAAACAATTACAGAAATTCCCGGAGGACAAGCTAAAGCTTTTTGAGAACCTGTTATTACTACATCAATGTTTTTTTCTACCATATTCAATGGATTTGCTAAAAATGAACTTATTGCATCAACTACAAGAAATATGTCATTTTCACTACAAAAATCACTGATTAAATCCAAGTCATAATAAACACAGGAGCTTGTCTCACAGATATTTACTAAAAATCCAGTGTATTTAGAACCGTCATATGAATCCAATAATTCTTTGGTGATATTTTCACCAAAATCAAGTTTTATTTCATCAAATGGAATATTATGGAGTTTGCATAATTCAACAAAACGCTGACCAAATCCTCCACCATTTACGATTAAAACTTTATCTTCATCATTAAATACGTTCATGACAGTTGTTTCCATAGCAGCAGTACCTGATCCAGTTATAAAAGCAACTCTTGAATCTTCACCTTTTAATGTTGCTCCTGCTTTATAAATTAAATTGTTTTTAGTAAAAAATATAGCTAGCATAAGCTAGCTATATTTTCTATTATTCCTCTTCGACATTACCTAATTTTTTCATTAATTCTTCGTTTTCAAGCATTACTTTTGAAAATTCGTCATTTCTAAAATAAGGAGTTTGTTCACCCCCGATTTCAAGAACTGCTTTGCTACTCATTACCGGCCCAACAGTGAAATTTAACATTAAATCTACATCCTTATAATAATATAATAAAAAAAATTTATTAATTAATCTTTATATAAACT
>SAMEA3663275__coassemble_2850_pt1 | contig 4427 bp, 4 predicted proteins | sample SAMEA3663275__metabat2_high_PE_031 | metagenome-assembled genome bin SAMEA3663275 (sample SAMEA3663275) | pig gut metagenome | biome: pig gut; feature: pig-associated habitat; material: faeces | place: China | collected 2013 | reverse complement strand
TTTTAAAATCATGTAATAAGCCATCATCACCCCATGTCATTAAATCTTCAAATAAATCTTTGATAGATTTATCTGTATCGAAAAAACTATAGTTTTGAATAATTCAGTAGAAAACATTCAGTAAATACACTGCCTATTTTTCTTTATTTTACTTAGTTTAATATCTATTTTTTCTTCTTTTAAAAACTTTCTGAGGACATCCTTTTTATACTCTTTTTATTGGGTAGGTTTCCTCAAAATTATATGATTTTAACTAATTTTATCGAAGTTTTTTCATAAATTTTGAGGACATTAATTTTTTAACTAAAAAATATCTATATTTCCTCACCATCTTAAATAAAATCCATTAAATTCAGTACCATTCAATAATGTATCAACTAAATTCTTGCTTTGTTTTCTAATTAAATCTGCATAACTGACAGTTTCATCGTTATATGTTATTGTTGAGAATATTTTTCCAAGAATTTTACTTACGATTAGTTTTCTAGCTTCTAGTTTTATTGTATTGTTTCTTTTATCTAAATCATCATTAGTGATTTGTTTTCTATTGATTAAACTTATAACGGTCTTATCTACTATTTGCTGCCTGAATGGTTCAATTAGATCAAATGTTAAGCTGGTTCTTCTATCCATATCAAAGTGTAGGAAACCACAGTATGGATCTAAACCATTAACTAAAATGCTTTTTGTAATTTCACTTGCAAGAATAGCATATCCATAATTCAGCATTGAATTCAATAAATCTGTCGGCTGTTTAGTCCTATTTCTAAATTCAATTTCTTTTGGAATGAAGTATTTTACACCCATCCAATATTCATTTGAGGCTTTTCCTTCTAATCCCATGATTTTTATTCTCTGTTTTTCATTATCTCCATTTAAACTTAATTCATCAATCTGTTTTATTATTTCATCAATTTTTGATCTGTAATTAAATACTCTTTTTAGCTGTTTGTTTTTGTTTAATGTTGTTAATGTTGCTTTTTGATTTTTCATTTTACATTTGATTAGTTCTTTTGAAATTTCAAGACCTAATTTATTTTCACTCAGTTGATATTGTTGTTTTCTTAATGTTACATTCCTCCAGTCAGGTGATTCCAATGTGTAGGTTAATTGTCCTCTTGGATTGATTGCTATCAGTTTAATGTTATTTTGTGCTATTAAATTCAATGCATCAAAAGTCACGTATCCTTTTCCAACAATTGTTATGTCATTAACTTCACTTGCCTTAATTGAATCTATAATTTCAGAGTTTTCATGTATGGCAAGCTGGTTATCCTTTTTATGTATTGATTTATTGTATCCATCGATTATTAGTTTCATCAGTACACCCTAAATAGTTCATTATCAAATTTAATCTCTCGACCACAGCTTTCCTTTTTCAAATAGCAGTTTTGACATACTGGAAGTATCAAAACACTATCATATTCTTTTATGACATTATCAATACTTTCTTTCAGTGAATTTCTTTCATTGTTGTCCAGCTCCCCTACATATAATATGTTTTGAATTTTTCGAAGACCATAGTATTCGATGATTCTTTCAATTTTTTCCAAATTTGTTTTGAATTTTACATCAAGACTTACTATCACATACATGAGTTAAAATTTATCATTTCAAAGTAAAATTTTTTTATTACTTTTTTTAAGATTTCTATTACAAATCTAAAATCTGGAGAAATTGCTGTTTTTTAACAGATTGATGTAGGGGAATTACTTCACTTTCAACACTTATCTGAAAACTTCCAAATTTGTTGATTTTTATATATAAAGAGAACGTATATTTTATGTAATAATATACGTTAAAAAAGAAAAGATACGAAGTCTTTATATACTCAAAAAATAAATAGTATATCAGGGTTTAGGTATAAAAATTTAGGAGGAAAAATGGCTTATGATTGAAGTTGATGAGCTAACAGACTACCTAGATGAATACTTAGAAGAAAAGCAAGAGGTAAAAAACTTAACAGAAGAAACAATCAAAAAACAAACCTTCAATATATCTAAATTCATTGAATTTCTTGAATTCAATGGAGTTGAAGAATTAAATGAGGATAATGTTAAAAAACAGCTAAGAAAATATCGTAGACACTGTTTAAAACAACGTGGAAACAAAAGGACAACTGTAAAAACATATATGATGAATATATTGGAATTTATAAATTCTGAAGATGTTCAAGAAGAAATCCACCATGATCCTATTAAAATGAAGGATATTATTGAAGTTAAAGCAGAAGATCCTGAAACTGCTAAAAAAAGAATTGAAAAAATATCTCTAACTTGGCAACAATCCAATTTCTTTTTAGATACAATCAAACAAAGTGGTAACGTTCGAGATTATGCAATTTGCAGGACATTTATAGACTCTGGAATGAGGCTTAAGGAACTGGTGTTGTTAAACAAAGATGATATTCAAGTTCCTATTGATGAAAAAGGATTTTATGTCCTTCCTGAGGATACAAATGAGTTTATTGATGTTTATCTAAGAGCAGAAACAACAAAAGGTGAATTAAAGGACCGTACAACCTTTATAACTTATGATACACTTGTTAGTTTAAATGATATGATGATGAATCGTATTACAAAACTTAGAAAAAACACTAATAATGTTTATCGTCCTGTTATTCAAAGAAATAAAGCTGCTGAAGAAGTAAATCGTGAAGAGCTATTTACAAATATCAAGGGAAACAGAATTGGTAAACGTGGAGTTCAGGATATCATTAAAAAACATGCACGTGAATGTGATGAGAGAATTGAAAGTGAAGGGATTGATTGTCCGGTAAATTACGGCAAAAATGTCAGTGTTCACATTCTAAGACACACTGCACTTTCACATTATGCGGAAATATTAACTGTTGCGGAGGTTCAATCAATTGCAGGACACTCTAATTCACAAACAACAGACAAATATATTCACATTGACCATGAACAAATGAAACAAAAACTTAAAGTCAATTCTAGAAGATTTAACAGTTAATTGACTTTACAACTCTTTTTTTATTATACTTTTAAATATTATGTTGTTCATAAATTAGTGTATTAAACAAATTTTTTTGATATTTATGAACTCTAAGAATAAATTTTTAATTTTGTCAATTATTGTAATCTTTATAGCTATTTTAGGATTTTCCTATGCTAATAATCAAGATAATACAATAAATGAACCGGTTAATAATACAAATAACTCCTCCTGGGGTTGCTGTTCGATTATTCTTCAAGAAGACGGCAGTAATGCTACCTTTGCATATAGAAGAGATGCTAATTTATCTGCTGATATTTCTATAGAAAAGATGAATTGGCATGGAAAATCAGCTATTAGACAGCATAAGGATGAAGGAGGCTACTTTACTCATTTAATCATTACTCATGATGGCTGGATGATTGGATTAGGTGGTCTTGATGATGGTGAAGATAATGAAATATGTGAAAATATCACTGCTGGAATGGTAAATGATAATTATTCCATATCTGTTGATGCTTTAAAAGAAATTCAGGAGATTAAAAAAAGATATAAATATGGTCATGCTCTTGTTAAAGCTCCAAATGGTAATTATGGCTTTGCTACTGTAGATATGGTTAAAACAGGTACTTTAAAACCAGGACATTATATTTCAATGCCTAATAGTTATCAATATTCAAGAGTTGGTGAAATTTCTCCTAATAACAAAACAGATAAAGTTAAATTCATGCTTGAATTATCTCAAACAGATTTATTTGGTCTTGATAGACGTGATGTAATCACTTATGACTTTAAATCAAGCCGATTTGTTAATTCAACTGATATTTATGTATCTAATGAAAAAGGATCAAGATTTACTATGGATTATGCAGGATATGCTGATGATGTTTATTTAAATAAAACACATATCAAAGCTGAGGATATTCCTATATCTCCTAAATATAAAAAAATAGGCACAATAGACTTTATTGACAACAGTTCTGATGATTATAATCAATTTATATTAACTTCAGCTACTGAATTAGTAATATTTGTTGTAGTTTTATTTATTGTTATGTTTTATTTAGTCAGATTTGTTAGAAAATGACACTTGAAATTTAATAAATTTCATAAAAATTATTAAAAAATAGAAATTTAAAGAAAATGTTATATTTCAATAACTTGATATATATGTAAGTGTTGATTTATAGCATTTTCTTAATATATGATTTGTACTAACACTATTTAGTGTAGTAATTGTATAAATCATATTGATGAATAATATATTTAGTATATATTTTATATAAATATGATTAATACATATAATGGTATAATTATATTAATACATAAATAACAATTATAACAATTAATTATACTATGACTATTTTTACTATTATTACTTTTAATATATATTTGTGTATAATATACGGAAATACAATTCCGACACCTATACTTTTTCACTAACGAAATTTACTATAAAAATAACGATTAGA
>SAMEA3663275__coassemble_2582_pt1 | contig 4679 bp, 4 predicted proteins | sample SAMEA3663275__metabat2_high_PE_031 | metagenome-assembled genome bin SAMEA3663275 (sample SAMEA3663275) | pig gut metagenome | biome: pig gut; feature: pig-associated habitat; material: faeces | place: China | collected 2013 | reverse complement strand
AAGGTAATTTTAATGAAAAATGGATGGATAGAATCATTATATGCAATGAAATCAAAAGGAAACGTTCCAAAATCACAAATAAAATTACCTCTTATAATTACTGAAAAACCAGATAAAGAATATATTTTGTAAAGGTGAAAAAATGAAAGGAGTAATACTTGCAGATAAACTATATAAAAGATTAATTGAATCAGAAAATCCTCCTGAAGATATTCAACTTGCTTTAAACTTGATAAATAGTTTAAATTTGGATTTAGATATATTAGATTATGAAAAAATTACTGTAACTTTGAAGAGGAGGGTAAATTTTATTATGATGGAGAATTAAGGGATTTACCAGACTTTGCAATTAGTATTGCTTTATCCCATCGTGATGATTATAATTTACAAGCAGCCAAAAGAATGTTTGAAACTAAAGGATGTAAATACATAAATAGTGTTCAAACAACTCAAATTGCTAAAGATAAATTATACAGTTTACAATTAATAAAAGAAGCTATTCCAGAAATTAAAATTCCAAAAACAATGCTTATAAATCAATTTACCACTCCTGAAATGATTGTGGATTATATTGGTCTTCCTTGTGTTGTTAAAATAATGGATGGTCTTCAAGGAAAAGGAGTTACTTTAGCAAAGGATAAAAAAGAGCTTGAAACAATTTTAACAATGCTCTTTGCAGCAGAAAATAATAATCAATACATAGCTCAAGAAGCTATAATGACAAGTAAAGGTAGAGATTTAAGAATAGCTATTGCAAATAATGAATTAATTTATTCTTTTGTTAGAAGCAGTGGAGGAGATGATTTTAGATCAAATACTCATGTTAACGGAAGAATTGAAGATTATGAACCTTCTGAGGAATTATTAGATTTATCATTTAGAGTTGCTGAAGCTATTAATTTACCATATGGAAGTATTGATTACTTATTTGGTGAAAATGATGAAGAATTTTATCTTTGTGAAGTAAATACTTTCCCAGGATTTAGTAAATTACTTAAAGCAATAGCAGAAAATGATGAAGAAACAATAAGAATATTTAAAGAATTACCACAAAAATTATTAAAATAAGGTGATTTTCTGAAAAAATTAGTAATAAGAGCACTGAAAAAATACTGGAAGCATGTTCTCCTAACATTAATATTCGTATTGCTTCAAGTTTATTTCCAAATTGAAATAATCAACATGTCTAAGGTAATTCTTGATAATGGTGTAAAAGTCAACAACTTTGAAGTAATTTATAATAGTGGAATATTAATGTTGATTTATACTCTTGGATCAATGATAATGGTTACTTTGGTATCATATATAACTTCATATATCACTGGAAAAGTTTCATTTGATTTAAGAAGTAAAATGTTTAGGAAAGTAACAGATTTATCATTATATGATTTTAATAAATTTGAAAGTGCATCTTTGATGAATAGGGCTACTGGAGATATAAATGTAATCCAGTTATTCATATTAAATCTTCTTAGAAGCTGTTTATTAATTCCATTTGTTATTGTGGGAGTCATTATAGAAACTGTTTTAATTAATAGAACATTAGCTGCAATTTTAATTGTATTCTTTATAATAACAATTTTATTTATGTTTATTAAAGGTAATAAGAGTATTATCTTTTTTAACAAACTTCAAGTAAGTGTTGATAGATTAAATTTATTGCTACGTGAGAAAGTTTACGGTGTAAGAAGTATTAGAGCATTTGGAAAAGAAGATTATGAAAGGAATAAATTTGAAAAGGCAAATGATGATTCTTATGAATTAAATATTGAATCTTCATTAAAACTATATTATGTTGCTCCAATGGCTGTATTGTTAATGAATGTAGCTGTTGTTATAATTTATTATGTTGGAGGAATTCAATTACAGTATAATATGGTTAATGTTGCAGATTTATTATTATTCTTCCAATATATCACATATTTCTTAAGTAGCTTAGCATTAATTCCATTTATTGTAAAAATAATGCCTAAAGCTATTGTTGCATCAAATAGGATAGAAGAAGTTTTTGAATATGAACCAATATTACTTAATAATCCAATTAAACAGGAATATAAAGAAGATTCATTTAAAGGTGTTGAATTTAATAATGTTATTTTCGGTTATTCAGGAGCAAAGGACGTAATAGCTGATATCAATTTTAAAGCACCTAAAGGAACAACAACAGCTCTAATTGGAGCTACTGGATCTGGAAAAAGTACTGTAATGTATTTATTAAATAGAATGTATGATCCTACCTTTGGTGAAATATTAATTGATGGTGTCAATATAAAAGACATTGATTTAAAAGAATTACATTCAAAAATAAGTTTTGGAAGTCAAAAATCAATGGTATTCAATGACACTGTAATTGAAAATATTAGAATGAGTGATGATTCTATTACAAGAGAAGATATTGAAAGAGCATGTGAAATAACACTTTTCACAGATGCATTTAAAAGTCTTCCTTCTGGAATTGATAGTATTATAGAAGAAAATGGTACTAACATTTCAGGTGGTCAAAGACAAAGATTAAGTCTTGCAAGAACAATTGCCAAAGATTCAGACATTTATATTTTCGATGATACATTCAGTGCTTTGGATATGAAAACTGAAAAAATTGTAAGGGAGAATATAAAGGAATTACTCAAAGATAAGACTGTGTTTATGGTTGCTCAAAAAATAAGTACTATTATTGATGCAGATAACATTTTAGTATTTGATGCTGGACGTATTGTATGTCAAGGAACCCATGAAGAATTGTTAGAAAAATGTGAAATTTATAAAGAGATTTATGAATCTCAAGCATATATGAATAAGGAGTAATTGAAATGGTTAAAAATGATAAAAATTCTTATAAAGGATTACTTAAAACTATTTACCAATTAATTGGGAAAGATAAAAATAAATTTATTTTAGCCATTGCATTAATGGTTATTGGAACTTTTTGTTTAGCATATGCTCCAAATGTTGCTGGGAAAATAACTGATGAATTTTCAAAATTTGCAACTACAAATGTATTTAATGAAAATATAATAATAACTCTCCTTATATCATTATTAGTCCTTTATGTTGTTGGAAATTTATTAAAGATGGTTTCTGACCGTATGATGATTTTTATAAGCAGTAGGGTATCTTTAAAATTAAGATATGAGTTACATGAAAAAATGCATAATGTTCCTATAAATTACATTGACTCAACTCCAAGTGGGGATATCATAGCTAGATTAACAAATGATATGAGTAGTGTTGAATCAATGATAAGTAGTACATTAGTTACTATCTTTGTTCAATTTATTATCATAGTTCTTGTTATTGTAATGATGTTAATTTTAAATGTTGAATTAAGTATTATTTATCTTATATTAATTCCATTATCCTTTGGTATTCTCAATTTCATAAGTAATAAAACAAAAGTACAATTTAAAAAACAACAGATGCTTGTTGGTAAATTGAATGGAGTAATTGGAGATAATTTCAATAATCATCTGATTGTAAAATCCTATAATATGGAAGAAAAATCATTAGATAAATTTGATAAAATTAATCATCAAATATTTGAATCTTTCTTTAAATCTAGGTTTTATTCAGGATTTATTATACCTATTAACACTATTTTAACAAATATAGGATATATTGGTATTTGTGTTTTCGGAGGATACTTTATAATCTCTGGAAGTCTTACAATAGGAACATTTTTAGCATTTATTTTATATGGGCAAATGTTGACTGAGCCATTAACAACTATTGGAAATAATCTTAACATACTACAATCTGGACTTAGTAGTTTAGAGAATATTTTAGATGTTTTAAATGCAGAAGAAGAAAAAGACTTTGAAAATAGTGAACATCTCCTTGAAAAGGATGTTAAAGGTGAGATTGAATTTAAAAATGTTAAATTTGGATATACTGAAGATAAAATATTAATGAATGATGTTAATTTTATTGCAAAATCAGGTACAACAAATGCTATTGTAGGACCATCAGGAGCTGGAAAAACCACAATCGTTAATTTATTAATGAGATTCTATGATATAAATGATGGAGTTATATATTTAGATGGTAAAAATATTTATAGAATTAAGAGAGATGATTTTAGGAAAAGTTTTGGAATGGTTCTCCAAGACAGTTGGGTTTTCGAAGGAACAATAGCTGAAAATATTGGATATGGAATGGAAAATCCAACAATTGAAGATATTCATAAAGCTGCTGAGTTAGTAGGTTGTGATAAATTTATAAATCTTTTACCTGATGGTTATGACACTATCATCAGTGAAGAAAATACTAATTTAAGTGTTGGTGAAAAACAATTGTTAGTTTTAGCTCGTACAATAATATCTGATCCTAAAATATTGATTTTGGATGAAGCTACAAGTCAAATGGATACAAGAACAGAACTATTAGTTACAAAAGCTATGGAAGAAATGATGAAAGGTAGAACAACATTTATAATAGCTCATAGATTATTTACAATTAAAAATGCAGATAAAATTATTTTCATGAAAAATGGGGATATAAAAGAAGTTGGAAATCATAAAGAATTATTAGAATTAAATGGATTATATGCAGAGATGTATAAAAGTGGATCAATTAAAAGTGAGTGATAATATGGAACGTGAAATAAGAAAGAAGATATATGGGGAGTTATTAGATGCTCCTTCAAAGGCTCATAAACAATTAGAGCTATTTAGTCTTGATGC
>SAMEA3663275__coassemble_1150_pt1 | contig 7311 bp, 7 predicted proteins | sample SAMEA3663275__metabat2_high_PE_031 | metagenome-assembled genome bin SAMEA3663275 (sample SAMEA3663275) | pig gut metagenome | biome: pig gut; feature: pig-associated habitat; material: faeces | place: China | collected 2013 | reverse complement strand
TCCCATTACTTTGAAGAACGCTTAGAAGAAAGTGGATTATTCTAGAAGTTAATTTTTAACTTCTCTTTTTTTATTTTTTTAATTTATAAATTCAATATATCTTTATCAGGATTTGCATTTTTATGTAAATTAATTTTAACATCCAAGTTCCATGCAAAATCCAAAAGCACACCATATATTACTTTTAAATTATCGTCTGAAAAATCTTTTAAATAATAAATCTTGCACTTATCATCGTTTACAACAAATTTCATCAAATGCCTATGTACACTAATGGATTCTGGATTATAAATGACAATATCATCAGTAATATATTCAAGTAATTTGTCTAATTCAAATATATCTTCTGTTAAAACTTCAACATCACAATTTGGAAATTTTTCTTTAATTATTTTCTCATAATCCACTTCAAACATAATTAATAAATATGGTCATAATCAAATATAAAATACTATGGGTAATAAAAATGTAGCATTAATGAGAGGAGAACCTGAGATAGCTGTTAAGAAATTGGCTATCCCAATTATGATATCAATGATTTTAACTGCAATGTACAATATTATTGATGGTATTTGGGTAGCAGGTCTTGGACAGACAGCTATTGCAGGGATTGGATTTGTAACACCTATCTTTATGGTGTTAAACGGAGCAAGTGTAGGGCTTGGAAATGGTGCAACAAGTAGTATTTCAAGATTTATTGGTGCTAAAGACCATGATATGGCAAATAAATCTGCAACACACTCAATAATTATTTTTTTAATCGGATCAATTATTTTAACCGTTGCATTGTTAATGGTTCAAGAGCCACTACTTATGAGTTATGGGGCAAGTGGAGCAACATTAACTGAAGCATTGAAATATTCAACACCAATGTTTTTAGGATTAATTGCATTTATGTTTTCAAATGGTTGTAGTGGAATCCTTCGTGGAGAAGGAGATATGAAAAGAGCAATGTATGTTGTTGTAGCTACTGTTGTTTTAAATGCAATCTTAGATCCATTATTTATCTACACATTAGGATTAGGTTCTGCTGGAGCGTCCTTAGCAACAATCACAAGTTCTGCTATTGCAGCATTAATCATGTTATACTGGATTTTAGTTAAAAAAGACACCTATGTCCAGGTAGCTATTAAAAAGTTTAAATTTGACTTAGGTTTAGTAAAAGACATATTGAAAGTTGGAATTCCATCATCTCTTGATATGTTAATAATGGCAATTGCAATGTCTATTTTCTTACTTATAATCTCAATGGTTGGGGGAGATTACGGAATCGCTACATTCACATCAGGTCAAAGACTATACTTATTTGCAATAATGCCACTTACAGCTATCGGTTCAGCAGTAATTGCAGTATCAGGTAGCGCATTTGGTGCTAAAAATGGTGATTATCTTTCAAGAACACACAAATACGGTGTTAAATTTGGTTTAGCATTAGGAACAGCAATCACATTAATTTTAGTAATCTTTGCAACACCACTTGCAACATTATTTGCATATACTCCGCAAACTGCAAGCCTTGTTCCAGGAATCGCTTCATATCTTCAAATTGCATGTCCTGCATTAATATTAATTGGAATAGGAATACCTTCCAGTTTCTTTTATCAGGGAATTGGAAAAGGAACATATAGTTTAATGTTTACTATTCTACGTGAAATTGTATTTGTAGTTCCATTAATTATAATCTTCGTATACGTATTTAACTTAAATTTAATTGGAGTTTGGTTAGGTTTAGCTATTGGAAGAGGATTTACAAGTATATTGAATTACCTATTTGCAAGACATGAAATCAGAAAACTTAAATTTCAATTTAAAAATTAAGAGTTAAATTACTCTTAATACTACTTCTTTTTTTAAAAATATTGATTTAACCTTGTAAAATTGCTTTAAAAAATAACTTACTACTTTATTAATCTTAAAATTATATATAAGCAATGCAAATCAATTAATAAGGTTAAATCATGGAAGAACAAAATTTTATAATGCAAACAAAAATCATACAAGAAACCTTTAACGACAAAAGAAAAATCAGATGCAAACTACCAATTGATAAATTACAATTAGAAGACAACATCCACCAGGAAGGAAATCTCTTTATTAGTGAAAATAACGAAATTATATATCTTGAATTGCAGCTAACCGACTTTACAGAAGACGAACTTGTAAAATATGTTGAACTTGCAGAAGCATTATATGAAAAAAAGAACTGTCACGTTTCCATATACATAATATGTCCAAATACAATTGACATATGTGTTAAGGAATGTGAAATTAAATCAGAAGCAGACTTTACAATCAAACTTGCAGCAATTGAAGAAAATCCAGCACATATGCTACTCAATATAATTAAAAATAAACTAAAAAAAGGAGAAACTCTTGATAATGATGATTTATATGCTCTATCAATGATGCCAATGATATGTAAAAAAGAAGAGAGAAACTATTTTAGAAAGGAATATTTCAAGATAATTAATAATTTTAATTAATTACTTGTTCCATTTCAAGATAGTTTTACCAAAACGGGAAATATAGTCTCTATCAAATGCTTCTTTTAAATCATTTAGAGAATTGATTTCATATATTTGAGTAACTAATTTTTCCAGGTATTCGAAAAGTTTAGGGTTTTGTTTAAGAGTTTCTACAACTCCAACAAAATCTTCTCTTTCAGAACGGCTATTTCCCTGAATTGTAAGTCCTTTTTCTAAAACCATACGAGTATTAAGTGGTATTGGATATTCACTTACACCAAAAAGATTTATTGTTCCTTGAGGATTTATTAAATCAATAATCTGGTCAATTGCAGATTGTGATGCGCTTGAACCTACACATTCAAATGCATGGTCAATTGTAACATCTTTTGAAACATTATGAATTGGATATATCCCATCAGCAAATGAAAATAAACTAAGATTTTCCATGTGTTTTCCAAAAACAAATATCTTGGATTCGGGAAACTTTTCTTTTAGCAATAAAGCAGTGATAAAACCTAAATTACCGTCACCCCATACTCCTAAAACATCTTTTGGAGTTATTGCTATTTCATCAAACTTGGAAATTCCCTGATAAGCTACTGAGAGTAGTTCAATAAATGCAGAAACCTGAAGGTTAAAATCATCTGGTATTTTAACAACACGACTTGCATCCAATTTAATTAAATCAGATGTAAATCCATCAAAACCACTGCCTCTAAATTTAGAATTATATGAATAATTAGCCCTGTAGACATCTTCGCCTTCAGGAGTATTTGGAATCAATACAACATTATCACCAGATTTAAACTCACCAGAATCATCAAAGACAACTTCACCTACTGCTTCATGGATTAATGCCATAGGTAATTTTTCTTCAAGAACCTCAGCAGGACGTGAGCCTTGATAGTACCTTTGATCTGCCTGACAAATTGAAAGATAGGTAGGTCTAACAATAACCCCACCAAGTTCAATTTCATCAATTGCCTCTTCAAAGAATTTCGGCGATTTTAATCTATAAACAATATTAATCATGAATATCCTCAAGTATTGTATTTGCTAATTTTAAATCATACGGATAAGTAATTTTAATATTTGTCACTTCACCATCAACTAGATATACATCTTCGTCCTTAAGAACAAATATTTTGCATGCATCTGTAAGTACGTTGGATTCTTCTTCTGTTAAACTATTGATTAAGTTGAAAAGTTTCTTTATATTGAAGCTCTGTGGTGTTTGGCCTTGGTAATAATAATCCCTTACAGGAATACTTTCAATTGTCCTAGAATTAATACTCTCAACAATAGTATCAGTAGCAGGAACTACAGTATCACATGCACCATATCTTTTTGCAGCATCAATATTATCTTCAATAATCCTGTGAGTTACAAATGGACGTACTGAATCATGAGTAAGAATAATTGACTCATCATCAATTCCAAAATTCTCATCAATATACTTAATACTATTAATTAATGTATCATTTCTTGTTTTACCACCTTCAATAACAATAATATTATCATTTTTCCCAATATGTTCTTCAATTAAATGGTTGGTATGATTAATGAAATTCTTAGGTGTTAAAACAATTATCTTATCAATTTTTTCATTAATAACAAACTTTTCAATAGTGTGAATAATAACAGGTTTATTTCCTAATGGTAAAAACTGTTTAGGCACATCAGTTCCACTCATTCTTGAACCAATCCCGCCAGCCAAAATTGCTGCAAAAATCATATAAAAATTACCTCTTCCATAAATTTTTCTTAATATATTAATCTTTAAAAAATAGTATTTAATAATTTTTAAAAACAAGCCTAAAAACAATCTCAAGATATTTATAATTAAAAAAATATAAAAAATTAATGGAATAATGAATATTCCAAATCTATATTATGATAATTCGGAGCAATAAAATATGCGATGTGTTGGTACAGTTGTTCGTGGAATAAGAACACCAATTATTAAAGAAAATGATGATTTAGCAACCATAGTTGTAGACTCAATTATGGCTGCAAAAGAAAGTGAAGGATTTGAATTTAAAGATAAAGATGTTGTAGCAATTACAGAAGCAGTTGTTGGAATTTCTGAAGGAAATTACGTAACTGTTGATGATATTGCACAGGATTTACAGGAAAAATTCCCATCAAAAAATATTGGAGTAACAAATCCTATTTTAAGTAGAAACAGATTTTCCATTGTCTTAAAAGGTATTGCAAGAGGAATGGATAAAATCACTCTTTTAACTTCTTTCCCATCAGATGAAGTTGGAAACGGTATTTTAGATGAAGAACTTTTAGATAATAGTGAATATAATTTAGCAAGCGTTATTAGTGAAGAAGAATACAAAAAGACATTTGGATCATGGAAACATCCATTTACTGGAATTAACATGATTGACTTTTACAAGGAATTAATTGAAAGTGAAGATTGTGAAGTTGAATTTGTATTTTCAAATGATGTTAAAACAATTCTTGACTACACCAGTGACGTGTTAAGTTGTGATATCCATACAAGAGAAAAAACAACAAAATTACTTAAAAATGAAGGAGCTAATGTTTACGGATTACACAACGTTTTAACCAAACCAATTGGAAATTCAGGATTTAACCCAGATTATGGATTACTTGGTTCAAACAAAGCAACCGAAGAAAGATTAAAGTTATTCCCAAAAACCGGTCAGCAATTAGTTGAAGAAGTTCAAAAAAGATTAATTGAAATAAGCGGAAAACAAATTGAAGTTATGGTTTATGGAGACGGTGCTTTTAAAGATCCTGTTGGACACATTTGGGAATTAGCAGATCCTGTTGTTTCACCAGCACATACAAGTGGATTAATAGGAACTCCTAATGAAATTAAATTAAAATATGTTTCTGACAATAAATTCGCAGACCTTAAAGGTGACGAATTAAAAGAAGCTATTAAAGAAGAAATAAAACACAAAGATAAAGATTTAACTGGTCAAATGATTACCCAGGGAACAACTCCTAGAAAATTAACCGACTTAATAGGTTCATTATGTGATTTAACTAGTGGTTCTGGGGATAAAGGAACACCAGTTGTATTTATTCAAGGATATTTTGATAATTTAGCAAATGACTAACTTACAAAAACCTTCTTTTTTTATTTTAAAATTAACTAAAAAAAAGTTCTAATTTTTACAAAAAAAAATAATTAGTTTTGAATAACAAAAAAAGAATTATTCAAAACACTACCTAAATTTTAAGTATTTAAAAGCAATATTAACCCCTTAATCAAAGGATAATATTACTTTCTATTTCTCAATACCTTAACCGTATGGGTAATAACCAATTCTACAAAATTCAATATTTATACTATTCATCATATTGTCTAAATATACACAAAGAGGTTCAAAAATTGAATCCACAGCAGAAAATGACATGAAATTACTCACGTGAGAAACACTAATCCCTCTACTTGATAAAACGGATTTAATATTATTAAAACATATTGATATTTTTAACAACATTAACTAACCTAGCAGGATTTTTACACCCTCCACGTATTAAATCATTATATTGTCCAACATAATTTTTTATACTTGCCAAATTATAATTTGGCATTAACTTATCCACCACACCGGTAGGATCTTCCCACTTAATTTGTTCACCTTTCATTATAATGTTATTACCTAACTCCATATCACTATCAGATAAACTAATTTTGACAGGCTTTGGATTTTTATTTTTACTAACAGGATTCTTACTTTCACTAACTGGATTTTCTCTTTCCTCATCCAATATAGTTCTTATCTTACTAGATGTTTGTGGATTTTCATTAGGGTTTTTTTCACCAATATCTTCATAAGGATCAGCCTCCTTAATACGCACATCACGTTTAGCATATTTCTCCTTAGGAGCTTTAACATCACCTTTATTTTGTTTGAATAATTTTTTACCGATTGTTTTACCTAATCCATACATCATTAAATGTCCAATTGCAGTATTTACAGAACTCCAAACTAAGTTACCAACATGTACATCATGGTTACATACTGCTTTGTAAGAGTTAATCCAAGTACTAGCAGCACTAGCAGCACCAACACTTACAGCTCCTGAAATCACAGCAGAAACACCTTCCAAAGGAGCAAAGAAAATACCTGCAATCATAGTAGCAACAGACATCCAATTAGCAGTATAAGACAAAACACAATTCTTTATCTGACTAATACCCTTATCCAAGAAATAAGTTCCGTTAAAAGCCGTACTATTATCTGAATAAATAATATTAGATCTTCCGAGTTTTGAGTCGTAGATTGCTCTTCCTTCTTTATTGTAACCTCGATTATTGTTAAAAATACAGTCTATGAAATTAGCACTACCTTCATTGTAGATTACACCACCATATTTAGCACTATTATCGCCAAAAGTACAGTTAACAAAATCACACATACCAGAATTATCAATTACACCCGCATAATCACGACTAACAGCATAATCAACATGATTACCAGTAAAAACACTATTATAAGCCTTGAAAACACCTTTATTAACAACAGGAGTTTTAAAACCACTACAGTGAAATTATCTAATATTACAGTTGAAATTTTGGAAGACTCAAGTAAATGAATATCCATATCAGTTTTAAAAGAACATCCATTACCATTTAAAATTAAAAGACCATATTTTACATTAAAACTATCATCTTTACCTAAGTTAAAAAGAGCTCCTTTGCTTCTAACAGTCACATTAGCAATGTCAAATTCACCATTATTGTTATTAACCAACTTAATAGCCTTCAACATATCATCCTTACTACCAACAGTGATATTTTTAACAATAGGATTATTATCTTTTCTTATTACAGATATTCCTCCATCATCAC
>SAMEA3663275__coassemble_906_pt1 | contig 8247 bp, 9 predicted proteins | sample SAMEA3663275__metabat2_high_PE_031 | metagenome-assembled genome bin SAMEA3663275 (sample SAMEA3663275) | pig gut metagenome | biome: pig gut; feature: pig-associated habitat; material: faeces | place: China | collected 2013 | reverse complement strand
TCAAAACAAATATTTATAAACTATTTTTATTAAATTAATACTTACAACTTTTTATGGGTGTTTAATTATATGGAATTCTGTCCTGAATGTGGTGCAATGCTAATGCCTAAAAATGGTACAATTAAATGTAGCTGTGGTTATGAAAAATCCTTAACAAATGATGATTTAGAACAACAATATCATATGAAAGGAGAAACCAAACCTGAAACCAAGGTAATTGTAACAGACAACAACAATGTAGCACTTCCAACCACAAGAATAACCTGCTATAAATGTGGTGGAACAAAAGGATACTGGTGGACTGTACAGACAAGATCTGCTGATGAGGCACCAACTAATTTCATCAGATGTGCAAAATGCGGAAACACCTGGAGAAGTTCTAATTAGTTAATTTTATAATATCTTAGAAATATAATTCTAGAATGTATGCATAGTCTATTAGAAACAATTATATTATTATCTGGTCTTGTTATTGACACATTTATCATAACAAGTGTAAATGGATGCACTCTTAAGGAAAATATTCGTTCTTATTTAGGAATTGAAACATTATTCAGTATTTTTGGAGTACTAATTGGAAGTATTGTGCTATTTTTTGTATCCAAAGATTTCTTTAAATGTTTTTGTGGAGTATTAATTATAATTATCCAGATTATTGGAATAAGTGGTGTTAAATTCCCTGAAAAAGTCAATGCATTATTGCTTGGTTCAGACAGTCTTGTAATATTTGCTACTCTAAGCTGGATTTATATTCCTATTTTGACTGTTTTTGAAGCTATTGCAATTACATTAGGTTCTACAGAAGGTAGTAACGTCATGAAATATGTTCCTGAGGCTGTTGCAGAATATTTACCTCATTTTGTAATGATAATGATTGGGTTAATGATGATTTGGCCTTGTATTTTTTAATATTGTTTTAGTTTAGATAAAATTACTTAAACTTAAAAACAATATTATTTTATATTATTTGATTTAAATCAATAATTAATGAAAAACCTTGAAAAAACATTAAAATCAATTGTTGAAAATCCAAAATATATCTTCCGTTTATCTGTTCAGGGAGTAATGGTAGGTATATTTGCAGGATTAATGGTGTGTTTGTATCGTTTTTTACTTTCTGAATCAGAACATATTTTAAGAAATTATTTAACTATAATTCAAACTAATGTAGTTTATATTGTGCTATTTTTTGTTTTTTTAGCTGTTTTAGGACTTTTAATCGATTGGATAACCAAGTGGGAAGTTGACTCTTCAGGTAGTGGAATACCTCAGGTTTATGCTGAAGTAAAAGGGCATATGGAAGCTAATTGGGCAAAAGTGCTGTTTTCTAAAATTGTTGCAGGGGTAATGACTGCTCTTGGTGGTTTATCATTAGGTCCTGAAGGTCCATCAGTTCAAATTGGTGGTATGGCTGGAAAAGGTGTTGCACGTCTTTTTAAAGGATCAAAAACCGATGAATTAAGATTAATACTTGTTGGTTCTGCTGTTGGTATTACTGCAGCATTTAATGCTCCACTAGCTGGAGTATTATTTGTTATGGAAGAAATCAATCATGGTTTTGATAAAACATTAATTTTTATAGCTTTAGTATCAGCTATTGTATCTGATTTTATCTCAAAATCTATTTTTGGCCAGTCTACTGTTTTAACATTTCCAATAAACAACATTCCTTTGGAAAACTACTGGATTTTAATTGTTTTAGGAATTGTCATTGGTGTTATAGGATATGTGTATAATATTGGAATGATAAAGTCAAGTGATTTTGTAAACAGTCTTAAAATACCTTCTCAGCTTAAATTTGTAGCTGTTTTTATTATTTCTGGTGTTGTAGCACTTACAATTCCACAAATCAGTGATGGTGGACACTTCATGATGGACATGTTAGGTGTAGCTATTCCATCTTTAGGTGTTTTAGTCCTTCTTTTAGTCTTAAAATACTTGTTTTCAATGTTTTCATTCTCATCAGGAGCACCTGGTGGAATATTTTTACCAATCTTAGTATTGGGAGCATATATTGGAGCAATATTTGGATCTGTTGTAGTTCCAGCCTTGGGTATGGAGCATGTTTTAATCTATAAATTCATTGTTATTTCAATGGCAGGATTTTTTGCAGCTACTGTAAGATCTCCAATAACTGGAATTGTCTTAATAGCTGAAATGTGCGGTTCTACAGAGTCTTTAGTTGCAATGATTATTGTATCTCTAATAGCTTACGTTGTTCCAACAATTTTAGGAAATGAACCGATATATGAGTCATTATATGATAGATTACTTTTAAACAAAAACAGAGAATTTGTTAAAAAGCCTTCAAAGCATGTGTTATCAGAATATGTTGTGCCACTTGACTGTGACTATATCAATTTTAAAATTAAGGACATTCCATTTCCAAAAAATGCAATTGTAGTATCAGTTATTCGTAATGGTAAATATATAATTCCAACTGAAGACTTTAACATTAAATACAGCGATCAGGTTCAGATTTTAACTGATGTAAATGATTATCCGTATGTACGTGAAGAAATTGAAGAATTATTTGGTGGTTAGATGAGTTTAATTTTTAAAAGAAAAAGTGTTCGTAAATTTAGAGATGAAAAAGTCAGTGATGAAAAAATCGAAAATCTACTAAAAGCAGCTATGCAGGCACCTTCTTCATGTAATTCACAGCCATGGGAGTTTATTGTTGTATCAGATGATGAAGATAAACTTGCAATTTCTAAAATGCATAAATTTGCAAAACCTGCTGCCGGTGCATCACATCTTATTGTTACACTTGGAAATCTAAATAATGCAAAAGTAATAAGAATGATTGAACAGGATTTGGGGGCATGTAATGAAAATATTCTTCTTCAGGCCACTCATGAAGGCTTGGGCAGTGTATGGCTTGGATTTCACCCGATTGAAGATAGAACCTTAAAATTAAAACAATATTTAAATATTCCAGACTTCTGCATTCCTTTTTCAGTAATCTGTATTGGTTATCCTGAAGAGGAAAGTGGAGTAAATTTAAGGTATGATAAATCCAAAGTTCACTTTGATAAATATTAATTTATTATTAATTTTAGAACTATTAGTATGTCAAAAAAACTATTTGCAATACTTGGTATTTTATTAGTTTTAGTGGTTTCAGTAGGAGTTATTTCTGCTGAAGAAAATGCTAATGATGATACTCAAGTTGAAAACTCAAAGGTTAAAGTATCCGTTTCCTGGAATGATGATGGTAATACTGATAATAGACCTTCAAGTATTTCTGTAACTATTAAATCCGGCGGTAACGTTATTGGTACTTTAACTTTATCACAAGCTAATGGATGGCAGGATTCTTTATCAGCAACTGGTGGAGACTACAGTATATCTATTGATGATGTAGCATCATATTCAAAAGAAATAAGTCAAAACGGTGACTCATTTAATGTAGTTTACTCAAATGATGGTCAGGATGTTGATGACACACCTGAAAATGATACTGATGATGATTCTGATATTGTAGATGATGATAATTCTACAGACGATGATGATTCTGATATTGTAGATGATGATAATTCCACTGACGATGATGATGGGGACAGTGATTTAAACGGAACTAATGGAAATGATGATTCATTGAATGTTGATAAAAATGCTCCATTAAAAAACAAAATTGTAAAACAAAATAAAGTTTTAAAACAAAACAATAATGTGACTAAAAAACAATTAAGACAAACTGGTCTTCCAATTGCTGTTTTGGTTTTAGTATTGATTGTTGTAGCTTTAGTTCCTATTTCACGTAGGAAAAAATAAACAATAAATGATTTATTTCATTTATTTTTCTTTTTTTTTAAAAAAATAAAAAAATTAGTACTAAAAAGTACTAATTACCATGTACGAGAGTTTAACTCTCTAAATTGTGCTGATGTAGATACATGGGAGTTAAGACCACCATCTACATTGATTATTTGTCCAGTTACGTATTCACTTTCGTCAGATGCGAAATATACACACATATGACCGATATCTTCTGGACCACCATAACGGTTTACCATGATGTTACTTAAGAAAATGTTTCTTAAGACTTCAGGTACATTTGCTTCATTTTCTGGAGTTACTATTAATCCAGGACGTACACAGTTACAACGGATATTATCTTTACCATATTGGAGTGCGGTGTATTGTGTAAGCATGTCAACACCGGATTTAGCACATGCATAAGCAGTAGAACCTAAATCTCCACCACATGATGCCATTGATCCAATGTTTATAATAGATCCACCATTTTCATTTTTTTGCAAGTATGGAATTACACATTTTGTAGCATAAAATGTACCACGTAAATCGCTCTCAAAGATAGCATCCCACATATCAATGGTTAACTCTCCAATGCTTCCGTCTTTTAGAGCTACATTAGCTGCGTTATTTACTAAAATGTCTATTTTTCCATATTTTTCTACAGTATCGTCAATTAATTTTTTAATACTGTCGGTGTCGGTAATATCAAAGAAGTGGTAAGAAGCTTCTCCTCCTTCTTTTGTGATACTATCAACAACTGCTTGTCCTTTTTCTTCTCTACGTCCACAAATAACTACTTTAGCACCTTCTGCAGCAAATAATCTAGCAATGCCGATTCCGATACCACTTGTAGAACCAGTAACAATAGCTACTTTGTCTTTTAATCTATCCATGAACATCTCCTCCTTAAAATAAAGTGTATCAAAACACTGCATAAGTATATGTAATTGGCTATTATATTAATTAATCGATTTGGATGTTGTTCGATTTTTTGGTTATTTGTCTGAATAATATTCTGTGGTTAATGGATAATTGTGCATTTGCTAAAATCATTTAGTCAAATATAAATAATAATAACAATAAAATTCTAAACGATAACTTAAAATGATTTAAGTTGATATTTTTTAAATAGAGGTTAAACTATGGTAAGTGTAAACATAGAAGCAAAAAAGACCGTAGATGTAATGATTGAAAAAGCAGATGCATTAAACATCGCTGTAGAAACCTTAGAAAATGGTGCTACCGTTTTAGATTGTGGTGTAAATGTAGATGGAAGTTTTAAAGCGGGTGAACTTTATACTAAAGTTTGTCTCGGTGGACTTGCAGATGTTGGAATTTCCATTCCTGGAGATTTATCTGAAAAATTCGCTCTTCCTTCAGTAAAAATTAAAACTGACTCACCTTCCATTTCAACCTTAGGTTCTCAAAAAGCAGGTTGGTCTGTATCTGTTGGAGATTTCTTTGCACTTGGTTCTGGTCCTGCAAGAGCAATTGCATTAAAACCAGCTGAAACTTATGAAGAAATCGGTTACGAAGACAAAGAAGCTGACTTAGCTATTTTAACTTTAGAAGCTGACGTATTACCTGGTGAAGATGTTGCTCAATACATTGCTGATGAATGTAACGTTGATGTTAAAAATGTATACTTACTTGTAGCTCCTACTTCTTCTCTTGTTGGATCTATTCAAATTTCTGGTAGAGTAGTTGAAAACGGAACCTACAAAATGTTAGAAGCTATTAAATTCGATGTAACTAAAGTAAAACACGCAGCAGGTATTGCACCTATTGCACCTATTGACCCAGATGGACTTAAAGCTATGGGTAAAACCAACGATGCAGTATTATTCGGTGGAAGAACCTACTACTACGTTGAATCTGATGAAAACGATGACATTGCTGATGTTGCAGCTAAATTACCATCTTCCGCAGCTGATGGATATGGTAAACCATTCTTCGATGTATTCAAAGAAGCTGAATTCGACTTCTACAAAATCGACAAAGGAATGTTCGCTCCTGCTGAAGTTGTAATTAACGACTTAACTACTGGTAAAATTTACAAAGAAGGATATGTAAACGTAGATTTACTCAAAAAATCCTTCGGTTTAGATGAATAAATTTATTCATCTTTTTTCTTTTCTTTTTTTATATTCTTAGTATTTATATTCTAATTTTCAATTAATTTTAAATAATATCATTTTTAAAATAATACTAACTACTCTTTGAGTGTTGATTAATTAAAAAGGTGTTAATAATGGAAATTATGGATATTATTAAAGAGGCATTTATTTTTCCATCACAAAATATAGAAAAACTTGCAATTTACATAGCTTTAACATTTGTAATTGCAATTTTAATGGTTGGTGGAGTATTTGCTTGTGCATTTAGTAATGAAAATACTGCTCTTGTAATTCTTGGTATAATCTTATTCATTGCTTCATTCATTGTATCATTGGTAATGATGGGTTATCAACTAGGAATCATGAAGTCAGGTATTGATTTTGATGAAAACGCTCCTGCATTTGATTGGATAAATGATGGAATAAATGGTATTAAACTATTAATTGTTAATATTGTATACTTTATTATTCCTGCTATTATTACTGGAATTGTTGCAATTATTGCAAATGTTCCTGGTAGTTTTATGCAAATAATTGAAGAATACACTGCAAATATAAATGCAACTGCTGTTGCTAACTCAACTGCAACTGCTATGCCTGTTGTATCTGATGCTGCTTGGGCTTCCTTATTTACTTCTATTGCTATTACTGCAATTGTTGCACTTATTTTGTTTATAATCTTTGGATTTATTGAAACAATGGGTCAAGCAAGATTAGCAAACACAGGCAGTCTTGGCAATGCTCTTAATGTTATTGAAGCAGCAAAAGACATTCCAAGAATTGGAGTGGCTAAAGTACTTGCTCTTATTATTTTAGTTGTTGTAATTGGTGTAGTTATTCAAGGAATTGTAGGATATCTTACCAATCAAATCCCACAAATCTCAATTATTTCAGTTGTAATAACTCCATACTTGATTTTCTTTACCCAAAGAGCATATGGATTATTATATTCTGATATAGCTTAGGAAAATAACTTTTATTTTCCTATTTTTTACTTTTTTATCCAAAAGTTATATTCTAAGAACTTGATTCCAGTTCTATTTTTCAGATTAAATTTTAATAAACTTTAAATTATTTAAATAATAGATTATTTTATTGTGGAATTGATAATTATTGTAAACTTAATTTGAATTAAAAAATTATTTTTTTGATGGTGTGTGAATTTTTAATCCATTAGTGAAGAATTTTTTGAACTTTATCAAATTTCATATAATGTAATTATGTTGAAGAACAATTATGAATGAAAAAATTATTCTCGGTCTTCCAAAAGGAAGTTTGAACAATGTTAAAAGAGGAAATACTTATCAGTTATTTGTAGATGCAGGTTATGAAGTTAGAGGTTATGAATCGGGGTATGAATCTTACGAAATTGATATAGTTAATGATCCGGAAATAAATGCATATTTAACTCGTCCACAATCTGTTCCTGTGGAATTAAACAGAGGTATGGTGGATATTGCTATTGTCGGTGAAGATTGGATTAAAGAAGAATCCGTTTTAAGAGATACCAAAACTGTTAAAATAGGTGATTTGGATTATGGTAAAACTCGTTTAATTGTTGCAGTTCCAAATGATTCTCCGTATGAAAATTTAACTGAATTCTTCAGAGCTAATAAAGATAGAAAAACTCTAATCTTATGTTTCACTGAATATCTAAACTTAACTAGAAAACACATAATGGAAAATGAAGGATATAAAGAAATATTCGGTGATGCAGTACTATTTGTCCAAGTCAGAGGATTAACTGATGGGGACAACGAACAAGTACAAGTTATCAATTCTGATGGTGCAACTGAAGTATATATTGCTAAAGGTGCAGATTTAATTGTTGATAATACTCAGACTGGAAGCAGTTTAAGAAAAGCAGGTTTAAAAGAACTTGAAACAATATTGCACTCTTCAGCAGGATTATACGCTGGTGTATCCTGCACTGGTGAAAAAATGGTCAAAGCTCAATTGATCTATAAACAATTGTTCGGTGCAATAACTGCTAAAAATTATTTTGATGTTAAATTTAATTTAGCTAATGATAAAATTAGTGATGTTAGTGAATATTTGGTTGAAAATAAACTTTGTGCTGACGAACCGACTGTCACTGAATGTTCTAGCTTCTCACAAATTAATGTTTTAATTCCAAAAGCAAAATTCCCTGAAATGATTGAAGCAATCAAAGGATTCAATGCAACTTCAATCATCAGAAATGATTTAAAACAATTAATTAAATAATAAGTATGTTTTTTATATGTCTGTATAAAATATATTTAACATAACTTAATTTTATTATATTTTTTATTAATGGTATTTTGTAAAATGAGTTTATTTTAAAAAATATTCATTAATATTTATTTTTATTTAATTTTATTCAAAT
>SAMEA3663275__coassemble_795_pt1 | contig 8851 bp, 10 predicted proteins | sample SAMEA3663275__metabat2_high_PE_031 | metagenome-assembled genome bin SAMEA3663275 (sample SAMEA3663275) | pig gut metagenome | biome: pig gut; feature: pig-associated habitat; material: faeces | place: China | collected 2013 | reverse complement strand
AATAGATTGGAAGGTTTAAAATTGCAAATTGAAAATATTAGTATTAAAGATATTGATAAAAGTCTGTTAAGTGCAGATTATGTTTCAAATAATGAAATTTCAACTACTTTATATTTATCCTTATTACTTGGAAAACCAATGCTTATTGAAGGACCTCCTGGTGTTGGAAAAACAGAGCTTGCAAAAGTAATTGCAAAGACTTTTGATAGGGACTTTTTCAGGATACAATGTTATGAAGGAATTAACTTCGAACAAATTGTCGGTGAATGGAACTATCAAAAACAACTTCTTCATTTGGAAGCTGCTAAAAATGATTCCGTTAAAGAAGATAAAATATTTGATGAGGAATTTTTCATAAGACGTCCTTTACTTAATGCATTTTTAAATGATAATGACTCAGTATTACTTATTGATGAAATTGACAAAGCAGATGAAGAAGTAGAAAGCTTCTTACTTCAGGCATTAGGTGAAAAAGAAATAACAATTAATGATTTGGGAACTTTCCAATTAAAAAACGATTTGATTGTTATTTTAACATCAAACTCTCAAAGATCATTACTTAATGAGACTAAGGATAGATGTTTGTTTTTATACATCCCATATCCAACTGTCGAACGTGAGATTGAAATCGTCAAATCCAAATTACCTCATGCAGATGAGGGCATTATTTCACATATTGTTAAGATTGTTCATGATATTCGTAATCTTAACTTAATGAAAAAACCTTCTGTTAGAGGTACTGTTGATTGGGTTCAGTCAGTCATGAGTTTAGGCACTGATGATTTGGATAAATCCCTAAAAGACAGTGTTGGTGTAGCTATTAAAACAGAAAGCGATAGAAAAAGAGTTTTAAAAGATGTTTTAGATAAGGATTAAAATGATAAATAAAATAGTAGATTTATCCGCCCAGTTAAGGCAAAAAGATGTCCCTGTAAGTATTAGAAGTACTAAGGCAGCTATACAGGTTTATGAGGACTTGGGTGAGGAAGACAGAAACTTGCTTAAAACTGCACTGATGGCAGTTTATGTTAAAGACAAGTATGATATTCCTAAATTCAATAAGGTTTTTGAAGAAATATTTGCTATTAAAAAAGTTGAAATGCCTGAAGAAGTTAAAAGAAGTAAAGCATATGAGGGCAGAGGTCCTAAATCAAATAAATATATCATTAAAAAACAGGAAAGCATGGCTCAAAGTATTAGAAAAGAAAAAATTACTAATGAAAAATTGAAAATGCTTTCAGGCCAACCATTACTTGAGGAAGCTAAAAAACTCGAACGTGATGGGGAGTTAATGAATAAAGACTTAACCAAATTAAATCGTTTTGATCCAAGAATGCTTGAAATCTGCCAGCAGTTAGGTAGAAGAATAGCTAATAAGCGTTCAAGAAGAAAATCTAAAATGAACTGTAACAAAATTGATATTAGAAGAACCATAAGAGTTAATTTAAAATATGGTGGGGTTCCGCTAGAGCTTATTAAAGCAAAACCAAGGCCTCATAAGAATGAACACTTATTTTTAAATGACATAAGTGGTTCATGTGAATGGATTAGTAGCTGGTTTTTCATGTTGATGTTTTCAGCTCAAACAGCATTCAAACGTTCTAGAACATTTGAATTTGACAATAAAGTAATTGAAACATCTTCTGCTCTAAAAGAAGAATATCTCTTAGATGCATTTGTTAAAGTGAAAGATTTACGTGTTAAAAATATGATGGTTCATGGTACCTCAAACATGTATACAGCATTTAAGAGCTTTCAGGAGATGGCAAATATAAATAACAAATCCCATGTTATTATTTTATCTGATTGTCGTGATTGGGCAGGGCCAAAAGTAAATGGAGTTCCTGCCAGTGTGGATATTGTTGAGGAAATGGTAAGAGATTCCAAAAAAGTGGTAATTTTAAACCCTGAAGATAAAAACAAATGGGATGTTGTAGACAGCTGTGTTTCACTTTACAGAGACGCTGGAGCACAGGTTTTTGAAGTTAATACTCTTAATCAACTAGCAAGATTTGTAGAACAAATGTAGGTAATAATTATGCAATGTAGTAAATGTGGTAATCCTAAAGTTATTATTAAAAAAGAACAGTCCGGCCAGCTATTATGTAAGGATTGTTTTATTGAATCAGTTGAGAAAAAAGCTATTAAAACCGTTAGAAAAGAAAAATTATTAGACAAAGGAGATAAGGTTTTAGTTGCTCTTTCAGGTGGAAAAGACAGTGTAACAACACTTGAAATTTTAAATACATTTCGTGAAATGCACATTATTGACTTGTGTGCAGTAACAGTAGATGAAGGAATTGATAACTATCGTCAAGACGGTGTTGATATAGCTATTAGGCATGCTGAGAGATTAGGTATTGAACACAAAGTAGTTTCACTTAAAGACGAATATGGAATTACCTTAGATGAAATAATGCAAAGAGAAAATCATAAAGGTTCCTGTACCTACTGTGGAGTATTTAGAAGAACCATTATTAATAAAGCAGCTCGTGAAATGGGGGCAACAAAAATAGCTACAGGACATAACCTTGATGATGAAGTTCAGGGAATTTTAATGAATTATCTTGAAGGAAACACTGATAACTTAACTAAATTAGGTGCAAAAACAGAATCCAAAGCTGAAGAGTTTACAGTTAAGATTAAACCTTTACGTGAAATTCCGGAACGTGAAATTGGATTATATGTTGTTGCAAAAGAACTGGAAGTTCACTTTGACAGTTGTCCTTATGCAATGCAATCATTTAGAGGAGAAGTTTCTGAGGTTATAAATCAACTTGCAGAAAAACATCCTACAATCAAATACTCTACCCTTAGAGGATATGATAAAATTAAAAATGTATTGAAAAAAGACTTTAAAAAAGATTTCAATCATGGAAGATGCAAAAGATGTGGTGAACCTTCAGCTAATGAATTATGTAAAGCATGTTCCTTTTTAGAAGAATTAGGATTGTGATAAGATGGAATTTACATTAAAATACAAATCAATTGATGAAAAAAGAGAATTGCCAAATGATAATTACACAATTAAAGATGTACTCACTGAATTAGGATTATCTGCTCAAACTATAGTATCAAAACAAAACGGAGAACTTGTAATTGAAGATACTGTAATTGAAGACGGTGATGAAATTCAATTAGTTCAAATTATATATGGTGGTTAATTTTGGATATTAGTTATGAATGTGGGCCTTGTTTTTTAAGACAGGCTCGTGAAGCTTTAGATTTATCAACTGATGATGAAAATGTTAAAATGCAAGTAATGGAAGAAATCTTCAAATTTCTAAGCACTACTTTCAAAGCAGGAACCAATTCAAACAGTACTGGTTCTTCAATGCATAAAATCATCAAACAAAAAACCGGCTGTATGGATCCATATTACAAAGAAAAAGTTGAAGGCAATGAAATTGCACTTAAATACTTGCCTGAAGTCAAAAAAATATTGGATGAAGATGACAGTTTAGAAAACTATGTCAAAATAGCTATTATAGGTAATATTTTGGATTTTGGAGCTTTTACCTTAGATGATGATATTGAAGGTGTAATTAAAAGTTCACTAAAAAAAGATTTGGCAGTTAAAGACATTGAAGAATTTGAAAACTCTCTAAAAACACATGATAAAGTATTGTATTTAGTAGATAATACTGGAGAAATTGTATTTGACAAGCTATTATTAGCTAAACTAAAAGAATATGATTTGGATATTACAATTGCTGTTAAATCAGAACCTATTTTAAATGATGCTACTATGGTTGAAGCACTTGACGTTGGACTTGATGAATTTGGAAAACTTGTTGAAATCGGTGCTGGAACTGTAGGTTATGTTGATAGTGAAATTTCAGACGAATTTAGACAAATCTTCGATGATCATGAATTTGTAATCTCAAAAGGTATGGGAAACTATGAAGGTTTAACTGAAATTGATTTATCCAAAAAAGACATCTACTTTTTGTTATGTGTAAAATGTAATACTATTGCAAGGCATATTGGTGCAAACTTACATGACATGCTTCTTTTAAGAAAATAACTGGTGATGTTTATGATTATAGGACTTATTGGATTTGGAAAGGTTTTGCAAAATCTTACAAAGATAATTAAGTCTGATGAAATCACCTTTTTAACTTCAACTGAAAATAGATCTCATAAAACAATTGAAGCTATTGAAAAATCAGGAATTGAAGTTAAAGACACATTTAAGCAGGTAGCTATTGATTCAGATATTCTAATTTCTGCAAATTCTCCAAAAAATGCACTTGAAGTTGCAAAAAACTATGGAAAATTTGCCAAAGGAATTTATCTGGATTTAAATAATATATCTCCTGAAACTACTTTTAAAATAAGTCAACATGTTGATAATCTTGTTGATGGTGCAATTATTGGAAAAATTGACTCCGATAATCCAATTTTATATATTTGTGGTGAACAATCTGATGAGTTGTTATTTTTAGATGAGTTTATTCAAACAAGAAAAATCAGTGATAATCTAGGTGAGGTAGCTATTTTAAAACTACTTAGAAGTAGCTATACAAAATCCTTATCAGCACTATTGATTGAAACGACTGAAACTGCAAAACAATATGGTTTAGAAGAAGAGTTTTTTGATATACTTACTTTGACTGAAGGAGATGATTTTAGACAAAAATCTCTATCAAGAATAAACAATACTTTAAATAATTCAAAAAGAAAATCCGAAGAACTTGAAGAAATAATTGAGTGTTTTGATAAAAATGAGTTAATTATGGTTAAGGCAGCTCTAAAAAAGCTTAACCAATAACCACTTCAACTTTAAATCCTTTTTTAGCTTTTTTTATACTTCCACTAACAGGAATAAAATGAGCATCCATAATGTATCTTAGATAAGTAACCTCTACAGCAGGAAGTCTTAAATTTGTTTTAATTTTTTTACCTTCACTTTTAAACTGAACAGAAATCTTACCTTTCTTATCCACATATAAATCAGTATTTATTCCTTCTTTTGTAATCTTAGTTTCAAATTTAGTTAAATTTAGTCCTGCTTCAAGTTTTAGCGGAGCATCAACCTCAATAAATTCACTTCTGAATTTTTCATTTGCCTCACGAGCATCTAAATCGCTGCTTGCAACATACCATGCTCTGTCAATTACTCTTTGGACTTTCTGATTATCAGGAATAACACCTTTGGATTCATAGCTTTTCATTAAATCCATTACTTCTTTTTTTGTAACATCCATTTCAATTGCACTAATTGCCAATCTGGTCATTACTGGTCCGTAGTTTGATCTTCTAAAAACAGCCCAAATGGATTCTGGGTCTCTATAAACTCTTTTTTTAATAATTTCGTTTATTGTATTACCATTAAGATAAGCTATTTTTTCAAGATTTCCTCTAGAATAGGTGTTCATTCTTTTATAAATATCATCCCAGTTTCTCTCTTCAGGAATATTTCCAGCATCAATTTCGCGCTGAAGAATATCAACTGTTGATTTTGGAAGTACTTTTTTAACATCATCAGTTATTGTCATGTCATTATCAATAATGGATTGTCTGATTAATCTTCCGGAATATTTGTCTTTGTTTAATTCCTTTACAACATGATACTCTAGTTTTGATCCAAGAAACTGATTTATAGCATACCATCTGATTTCATTTCTGTTTGTATAGTGTTTTGGCATTCCAACGAAATTTCCCTCATCAATAAACTTCTGTGCTTTTGATTTAATCTCATCAAGTCAAATGCTTGCTGAGGTAATATAATCAGTTACTCCATCATCAATCATCTGTTGGAGTCTGATTGGCACACTATATGATAAAACTAATCTGTGATGAAGTCCTTCAAAACATCTAACTTCATCAGCACCTAATGCTAATGCCATTTCTTTTCTAGCTTCAAAACTTGCAAAAAAAGGAGCATGATTTGCACTAAATCCTTTATTTAAATAAACAACAACTTTTTTGTTTTTTTCATCAGCAAGTTTTCTAGCTTCTTTAATTAATTTTTCATGACCTTTGTGAACAGGGTCAAAATCTGCACTAATTCCAATCAATATTAACACCAAAAAAAAGAAAAAAATTTGGATAGTTTATCTATCCATAAAATTTAAAATACCATTTATCACTAACCATACTCCAATAAAAGTACCGAGAATAATTGGATTTGAAAGGTAAGTTCCAACGATTATGTATAATAAACCAAGTATTATTCCAAGAATTCCAGTATAAAATCCATATCTGGAATTGCGGTTATTAATTAATGAAACAACAGCAACAATGATTAACATTATTCCTGAGAAATACATTGATAGTTCTGTTAAAAATCCAAGTAATGCTGGATTGAATATCAAACAAATACTTACAAATAAAAGTAAAAGTCCTAACACTAAATCAAGTATGGCTCCTCTACTATTATAATCAATAATTGTAATTCCAGTAACAAGTAAATAAATGGACATTAATAATGCGGATAATCCAATTAATGAACTAGCTCCGATAACTCCCATTAACGGGAATACTATAATTATTAATCCGAGAAATACAGCTAGTAAACTAACAAATTTAGTTTTCATATTTTCCTCCTAATAATAATATTGGCACTTTTAATTATATTAATATAATGGGATATGTTTAACTTCGACAGTGGATTTATTCATATCGGAATTGTTAATTTCAGCCAACCATTCACTTTTACATTCACATTCATATTCAATTTTGGTTTGTGTCAAATTGTTATCAATTATCATGTGTTTTAAATCTTTATTACATTTCTTACAGTTGTATGGACCACGTCTTGATCCAAATCCGGATGTATCTAAAAGTGCAGGTATATCTAATTCATCACGCACTGTGTTTATAATCTCAACACATGACCAAATCCAAGGTGGTTGGTATGCTCCTTTTCTCCAGAATCTTTCAATTACAGTTCCACCATGTATGGTTGCTGGACAAAATGAAAGTCTGTCTACATTAATAGAATCACAATATCTTGCAGTTTCAATTGCCTCATCTATTGCTTGTTTTTCAGATACAAGAATAGGTTTTACAAAGACATATGCTTTTGTTTTTAAGTTGTATCCTTTTGTTTTTCTTAAATCTTGCATTAATTTTGTAGCATTTTCAAAGTCTTCGCAAGTGAAACCTTTATTGATTTTTTTAAGTCTTGTATAATCATTTGATGTTTCAAGTCCAATACTTACTTCAAATAATGTGTCTCCGATAATATCAAAGATTTCATCTAAGTATTCTTCTTTTACATATTCTGGTCTTGACTCAACAATGATTTCTGTAACATTTCCTAAATCCATTAATGTTTTTAAAATTTCATCACGTGCATCTTTTGGAAGTTCATATGGGTTTAAGAAACTACCTGATGCAAATAATTTAACTGAAATTTTATCTTCTTCACTAATTGGATGTCTGGATAAATGTTCATTAAAAATTCTAATAATTGTTTGAGAATCAATTGGTTCTAATGTACAGTCAGAAACATAGCTGCACATTGTACATCCACCACTATCTCCAAGTGCCCAGGAACATCCTGGTGTTGGTAATATAATAAATAATGTTTTTGCAATTCCATCATAAGTTAAATCATCATTATACCAACTTGCACCAACTTGTTCTGGAGTTTTTGGATCTTTTCTATCAAAAGCTCTAGTTCTTATCTCTTTTGTTATATTTTCAATTTCCATCATAATACCTGCAATTTATTAATGTAATATTATATTATTATGATGTTTTTCTAATTAAAAATTATTGTTGAAAAAAATAGTTTATGAATAAGTTGTGTATATCTGGTTTAAAAAAATAAAAAAAGAAAAAGTAAGCAAGTTTAGAAACTTGCGATTACGTCTCCTAATAATTTAATGGATTCTTCTACGTCTTTACCTACTGGGGAACCAGCAACGTATTGAGTTACACCCATTTCAGCTAAGCCTTCAATTTTTGGAATGAACTCATCAGGAGTACCACATACGGAGAATGCGTCGAGTGCTTCTTCAGTAATAGCACCAATAGCTCCACCGAAGTCACCTTTAGCTAATAATCCACCTAATTTTTCGTTGTATCCTTCAGGTAATCCGTGTCTTTCGATAACTTGTGGTGGGGATCCAGCTGCGATGAAAGCAACTACGATTTTAGCAGCGTTTTTAGCTGCTTCGGAGTCAGCACCAATAGAGGTTGCAGTGTATGCACCTACGTCGAATTCTTTTTCACCAGCGGATTCAATACCTTTTTTAATCATAGGCATAGCAGCTTCGTAATCTTTAGGGTTGGAAGCGTTAATTAATACACCGTCAGCGATTGCTCCAGCAGTTTCTAACATTTTAGGACCTTGTGCACCCATGTAAATAGGGATGTGGTCTTGTACTTTTTTAACTCCACCTAATGCTGCTCCAGCTTCGGTTTTTCCACCGTCTAATAAGGTGTTGATGTCAGCAATAGCTGATTTGATAGTGGATACAGGTTTAGTCCATTCAATTCCTAAAGCATCGAAAGTTGCTTTGTCACCAGGACCAATACCGAAAGTTGCTCTTCCTTCTGAAATTTCATCAATGGTTGCGATTGCAGAAGCTGCGATTGCAGGGCTTCTTACGTATGGGTTGGTTACACCAGGTCCTATTTTAATAGTTTCAGTGTTAGCAGCGAGTAATGCTAAAGTTTCGTATACGTTTTTGTTGTTGTAGTGATCAGTGATCCATGCGTATTCAAAACCTACGTCTTCTGCTAATTTTACTAATTTTACAATTTCATCTAAAGGTTTGTCTGGTACAAATTCTATACCGAATTTCATATTTTATCACCAGTACTAATTTTGGTTAGTAATATATAAAGTAATTTTTATTTGAATTAGATAGAAAGTTTTATATAATGTATTGTA
>SAMEA3663275__coassemble_759_pt1 | contig 9093 bp, 11 predicted proteins | sample SAMEA3663275__metabat2_high_PE_031 | metagenome-assembled genome bin SAMEA3663275 (sample SAMEA3663275) | pig gut metagenome | biome: pig gut; feature: pig-associated habitat; material: faeces | place: China | collected 2013 | reverse complement strand
TATTCTATTTCTCTATATTTTAAAACTTCCAAAGCCCTATTTTTTTACTAGAACATTTTTTCATACAAATAATTAATTCTAAAACAGTTTTAACTTCATAAATTTATAGCATTATCCACAAATTTAATTAACTATCCCAATCAAAAACTATTACATAAACGTTCTGAGAAAAACAACATAATTATATTTAAATAGTGATTAAAATGATGATTCCAACAATACCTACACCACAAGAATTACTTGATAAAGGATTTAGTAGGGGTAAAAAACAGGCAGACCTATTGAGAGGTCAAAAAATACCTAAACACTTAAAAGGTAAAAGAATTGAAGAAAGAAGAGTAGTAACCTCATGTCAGGTTATTAAAGATAAATTAAAATCCATTTTGGATGCAGTTCCGGAAATTGAAAGTCTCCACCCATTCTATCAAGACTACATTGATATTACAGTTGGTGTAGATGATATGAAACAGGCATTAGGTGCTCTTAACTGGGCATTTGGTATTATTACCCAGCTTGAAAAAGAATACGGAGCAAAAATTAGAAAAAATCCATCTGAAAGAGCAACCAGCATTCAAAAACAGGCATATGGAAGAATTGCATCTGTTGTAAATAAAATCGAAAAGGATTTGGATTTCCTTGATTTTGCAAAACAAAACTTAAGAAACATGCCAACAATTGATTTTGATGCAACAACTATTGTAATTGCAGGATTCCCAAATGTAGGTAAATCAACATTACTTAGACAAATTACCGGAGCAGATCCTCAAGTTGCAAACTATCCATTTACAACAAAAGGTATTCAAATCGGACATACTGAAAGACACTGGAAAAGCATACAGATTATCGACACTCCAGGTTTACTTGACAGACCTGTTTTAGATATGAATGATATTGAAATGAATGCGATTGTAGCTTTAGAACACTTGGCTGATGCAATTTTATTTATTTTTGATGCTTCAGAAACCTGTGGATTCCACTTGGAAAACCAATACAATCTCTTAAAACAAATCGAAAAGATCTTTTCAGAAATTCCAGTTGTTTACTTATTTAACAAAATGGACTTAATTGAAGATACTGAATATCTTAACGAATACATTGACGATGAAGAAAATTCCATTTTCATATCTGCAATTGAAGGAGAAGGTATTGACAAAATCAATAAAAAATTCGATAAAATTAAAAAAATAGACCGTAGCGTTAAAGAAGATGAAGATGACGACGAATATTATTAAATATTTGTCAAACACCACTTCTTTTAATCCATTACATTAATTTTTTTATAAAAACCATCTCACCACAGATTAAATAATAAATCATTATATATTTTTGATAAAATATTATTAATCAGTGATTATAATGAGAGTAAAATTAGCATTGTTTTTAATAATACTGCTTATTGCCATACCACATATATCTGCAGTCGATACAAGTGATTGGATAGAACTTACAGTAAATAATGTAGACTTTAAAATTCCAGACAAATATTTCAATGAAAGCAAAGGTAAAAATCATATCGTTATAGTAATCAATTTGCCATTATTTCCTGTGTGGATTATAATACTTTAAAAAAAGAATATGGTTATGACTCAACATCTGAAGGACTTGTTGACATTACCCAAACTTCAGTTTCAGGCCATGATTTGATCCATATTTATGATAATTATAAATCCAGATGGGACTCTACAGGTTTTAATACATCTTATGTGTTTTTTTCAACCGGCACTAAAATATTTAAAATTTCATATAAAGGAGATAAAATAACAAATGAAATAAAAGAGATCATTAAAAATACTCCTAAATCAAAAATGTCTGAAGAAACATTTATAACTAAATTAGATAATGCTCAAAGAGATTATTTAACAGAAGAATATAATAAAAACCTAGAATTAGATCTAGAAGATTATTACAGAACATATAACGATGAACATGACCGTGGACACTTCTATTATTGGGGAACTAATGGATTTGGTGTTGGTGGAACTCATAGGTACTAACCTATGACCCAATACCCATCTAGTTTTTTAAAATCATAATAACAATCAATTTAATCAATTTCGCATTAAAACCCATGAAATAAACTTTTAAATGAGGAAAAATTATGTATGGAACAATTATTATATTTCTTATTATTGCAATTTTTGTATGTTTAATAGCTATTTATTTGAATAGTGCAAAAAAAGAATAATAAAACTAAAAAAAACCTTTTAATCACCATATAACATATACAAGTTATCTTAAAAGAGATTCACAATTAGGACATTTTAATTCATCAAACTTAGTATTAATTTCATTACCACAATCAGGACAACATACTTTTTCTAAAGAATATGATTCCGCATCAGATTTATCAATAATTAAATAAATTGAATTTACATATTTATAATAAATTTCCTCATAATGTTTTATTGATTCACCAATATCTCTATAAAATTTAGCTAGAATATATTCTGCTGTTTTTTCATTATTCAAATCAGAATCTGACAAATATAAATAAAATTCATCATAACCCGGAATTACAACATATGATGATCCAAATTCATTTTTCTCAATTGAGTAATTAGGATTTTGCCTGATTTGTTTTAATTCATCAATTTTTCTTTGATATTTTTTAATATAATTTTTTATCCCTTCTCTAACAATATTACATGAATCAGAAATATTACATTCTTCAATAACATAGACTTTTAGATATTTTTTACATTCACTGCAATAAGTTTCACTAACCTTTCCTTTAATCTTTGATTCAGACCCCCAATTTGCAGTTATAAAAGTAATAATGAAATCAACTGTCTGATTTAATTCCTCATCATAATAAAAACATCTTCCATCATCATAAAAGTTCAAACCGCAATTAGTACATTTATATTCAGTTACAGAAACCATATTATCACACATTTAATATTATCATCAAAATAAAACAATGCACGAATATCTAAAACTTTTTGAATAGGTGAGGTTTTAAATTGGTGAATAAATAAGTTGTTAATAAAATGTTAGTACGTTATACTTTATAAATTTATCCAACATTATTTAAATAAGTATGATACAAAATATCTTTTAAAACAAGCATTGAATCTTCCTTATTATACCCATATTCCTTTTCTATGCTTTCCAATAATCTATTTATTTCATTAGAATACTTATCTGTGTCCACTTCGTTTTGATAAGTGTCTAAAATATTGTATTTTTTAGCCCACACTTTAGTCCAGTTAACATCTTTATTTTCCATAATAATCCCCATTATATGAAATTATAATATCAACAAAATAATAAATATTTGCAAAATACAATTAGCAAATCCAAAAAACACCCTTTATTAACAAATCAAAATAAAATCCAAATTATCCAAAAATAACAATTTAAAATAGCTAATTTAAAAAAACAACAAAATTAATTCAAAAAATCATAAAATAAAGAATTTATCAAAAGAAAAATAAAATATTAAAGAAAATACTTTTTAATAACCTTTAGTAAATTTAATAGAAAACTTTAAATAGTAACAGAATATAAGCATATATAATCATAAAAAACAAAGGAGTGTGAAAAATATGGTAAACTCAGAAACTATTGAAGCGGAATTTAGCGAAACAAAAGAAAAAATTGAAGAAAAAAGAGAAGAAACCAAAGAAAAAATCGATGAGAAAAAAGAAGAAACCAAAGAAAAGTTAAATGAACAAAAAGAGAAATTTAACGAAAGAAGAGAAAAAGGAAAAAACATTGCTGACAATGTAGTTAACGATTTGTATAAAACCATTGATGAGCTCAAAGAAAACCTCAAAAACATGCAAAAAAATGCAGATCAAAAATATGCAGAATACAAAAAATCAACCGTTCAAACTATTGATGTTGATTTAGTAGAAACCAAAGATACTTACTTCATTAAAGCAGCAGTTCCTGGTGCTAAAAAAGAAGAAATCTCCATTGAAGCAGGAGACAATGATATTACCATCGAAACTACCTTCAAACCATTTATTGAAGAATTCAATGAAGAAGATGAAGCTGAAGTAATTATTTCCGCAATTAAATCCGGAAGATGTGTTAAAACTGTAAGATTCTCCAACAGTATTGACATAGAACAAATTACTGCAAAATTCACAAACGGAATTATTAAAATAACTATTCCAAAATTAATTATACCAAAACATAAAGTAAATGTAGAATAATTTTTCTACATTTTTTCTCTTTTTTAAAAAAAAATTAAAATTTAATATCTGACCTTACCAATGTGTCTTGTTGCACCTGGATCTTCACCATTGAAATGAGCCAAATAATATACAAACCATTCTAATGGAACTACCAAGATGAATGGAGATAATAATTTATCTAGAGTTACATAATAATCCATATCATAGACCATGTAATTTAAATCTAGATTTTTAGAAAATTCAATAGCTTTATCAGTCATTTCATCTGATTCTAAGCCAGATTTTAAAAATATTGCAGGAACATCCTTTTCAGCACGTTCAATTAAACCATGTCTGAATTCAACAGAATATAATGGACAAGCATGTTTAACAGCACCTTCCATAAGCATGGTCATAGCCAATTTATATGCAAGACCGAAATTAGGACCGCTTCCTAAACAGTAGAAAATATCTTCATCTTTGAATTTTTCAGCTAAAGCCTTATTTTCCTCTTCAGTTGTAAGCAACAACTTTTCTAGAATTTCAGGCAAATCATATAATTCAGCTAATAATTCATTTTTATCTTCATAATCACTAGCTGCGAATAAAATTTGATAAAGACAAGCTAATTGTGTAATGTAAGTTTTAGTACCTAAAATTGCAGTTTCAGTTCCACATTGAGTTATAATCGGAGTAATAGCTTCCTTAGTCATGGAACTTTCAGGTTCATTTGAAATAGATACAGTATGAATTCCTAATTCATTACATCTTCTTAAAGATGCTAATGTATCTGCAGTTTCACCAGATTGAGAAGCAAATATTGCAATAGAATTCTCGTTTTCGATTAATTTTTTATTATAGCAGAATTCGTATCCAGTGAATACTTCAATATTAATATTAGTACTAGACATGCGTATTGCATCACGTACACTATAACAGGTTGAAATAGAACTACCGCAACCAATTAAATATACTTTATCCACATCCTCAACCAAATTAGAAACCATTTTTAATTTAGGCATCTCTGATTTGAATGTATTACTAAGAGACTCTGGTTGCTCCATCATTTCATCATACATTTTATAGTTCATAAGTAAACACCTTAAAAATAAATAATATTACTAATATATTGTTAATTAACATATAAATGTTTTATTAAAAAAATAACCGAATGATAGATATGCAAATAGATTTAGCATCAGTTGGAATGGAAAAAGGAAAGCAATATGAGACAATTATTACAACAACTAGCTGTGATGATATTAAAAATGCAGCTCCAATTGGAGTAATTTGTGCAGGCCAGGATAAAGTTTTAAACCGTATCTTTAAGGGAAGTCGAACTTTAGAAAATATCATATCAAAAAGAGAGTTTATTGTAAATATAACTCACAATCCTGAAGTTTTTACACTATCCACTGTTGGAAATCTTCCAGAAAACTATTTTAATGAAGATAATTCACTTAAATGTGCTGATGCTTATTTTAAATGTGAAGTAATAAGTCTTAAAGAGGCTGTAAAGCAAAGTGATCCTGTTAAAAGTAATGGTGAAGCTATTGTAATTAAATCAAAAGTTACTCAATTAGTCATTAATAAACAAACACGTCCAATCAACAGAGGCTTTGGATATGTTATTGAGTCATTATCTAATTTAACACGTGTTGATATTGTTGGTGAAGAGCAAAAAGAAGAGTATTTTGAAAGATTTAGAGAAGCAAATCGTATTGTGACAAAAGTAGGTTATAAACAGGATATTGAAGCTATGCAAAAAATAAAAAAAGAATTAATAAAAAAAGGTTTTAAACCTTAATTTTTAATTACATCAATAAATTCGAATGAATCTCCATCAAAAAGACCCATATCCGATATTTTAAGAGATGGGATAACAAGTAGTGCCATAAATGCCATTGTCATAAATGGAGAGTCAAGTTCACATCCTAATTTTTTAGCGCTTTTATGTAAAACAGCTAATTTTTCAGATACTTCAAATGCATCTTCATTACTCATTAAACCTGCAATAGGTAATGATAATGATTCACAGGACTCATCATCAACTATTACGAATCCACCTTTGTTGTCAATGATTTTGTTTACTGCACGAGCCATCAACTCTTCATCACATCCAACAACAATAATGTTGTGTGAGTCATGAGCTACAGATGATGCAATAGCTCCTTTTTTAAGGCCAAATCCTTTAATAAATGCATTTGCAATGTTGTTTTTACCATACCTTTCAACAACAGATATTTTCAATATGTCATTATCCAAATCAGCTTTAACAACACCATCTTCAACTTTAAGATTTGCACTAGCTTTGGAAGTTATTAATTCACCGTTGTAACACTCAATTACATTAACTTCGCACTCATCACCATCATAGTTTATTTCAAAGTCTTTTGATGTCTTTTTGGTTGCATTAATTGAGTTTAACTCGCTGACTTGCGGTGCATCAAATAAGATATTTTCGCCGTCAAATACACATTGTCCGCCAACGTATGTTTTTTGAATATTAAAGTCAACTAAATTGTCAACTACGACAAAGTCTGCTTTTGCACCTCTTACAATAGCTCCTGTTTTCAAGTTATAGTGTGATGCAGGATTTAATGTAACAAGTTTAATAGCTTCAATAATGTCTACTCCCATATCTACAGCTTTTTTAATTGAGCTATTTAAATGGCCTTTAATTAAGTCATCAGGATGTTTATCATCACTTACGATAAAATCAAAGATAGGAGAGTGGATTCTTCTTTGCATGATTTCGCTAGGAACTAATCCAAAACCGTTTTGGTTTTCGAAGAACTTCTTACGTTCGGATAAATCAAAAATAGCTTCCATATTTTTAGCAGATGATCCGTCACGGACCATAATTTTTACACCTTTCCATTTTTTAACAACAGCTTCTGTAAAACTACTGCATTCATGGTCGGTAAATACATACTGCTCGACATATTTATCCAATTCCTTACCAGAAATCAATGGAGCATGACCGTCAATCGGTTTGTTGTATTTTCTGGCAAGTTCAAGTTTTCTTAAAACTTCTTCATCTCCGTTAATAACACCTGGGAAATTCATCATCTCAGCAAGTGCAACGATTTCATCTTTTTTAAGTAAAAATTCTACATCATTTGAATCTAAAATAGCACCAGATGTTTCAAATGGAGTAGCAGGAACACATGAAGGAGCAGCAAAGTAAAAATTAAAAGGAACTTTACTTGCGTTTTCCATCATAAAGTCAATTCCTTCAATTCCACATACATTAGCAATTTCATGAGGATCACATACAACAGAAGTTGTACCGTGCATTACTGCCATTCTTGCAAATTGAGCTGGAGTAAGCATTGAACTTTCAATGTGAATGTGAGCATCAATAAAACCTGGAACCAACAAGCCTTCAATATCTAATTTAGTATCCTTTTCAACTTTAATAGGTTCTATTTCTTTAAATACTCCATCTTCAATTTTAATTCTTGCACCGTAAACTGAATCAGTTAATACATCAAGAATTTGAGCTGTAAATTCCATTTTATTCCTCATGTAAAGCATTATAAAGAAGTGGTAAGAATGTACCGATATCAGTTACAATTCCAACAACCTGTGCACTTCCACGATCAGACAATTTAGTAACTGTTGATGGGTTGATATCTACACAGATACTTTTTACTCTTGAAGGAAGCAAGTTACCTGTTGCAATTGAATGAAGCATAGTTGCAATCATGATTACCATATCAACTTCTTGAGCATAATGTCTCATTAGCTTTTGTGACTCTGCTGTGTCAGTTATTACATCAGGAAGAGGTCCGTCATCACGAATTGAACCTGCAAGAACATATGGAACATCATTTTTAATACATTCATACATAATTCCTCCGGTTAAAGTTCCGTCTTCTACTGCGTTTTTAATTGAACCTGACTGGTTAATTCTGTTGATTGTTCTCATGTGGTGAGTGTGTCCGTGAGCTACAATCTTACCTGTGTCAACTTCAATACCTAAAGAAGTACCATACAAATTGGATTCAATATCGTGAGTTGCAAGTGCATTACCTGCCATAATAACGTCAATATATCCTTCTTTAATAAGTGCAGCCTAGTATTTTCCAGAACCAGTGTGAACAATAGCTGGTCCACCGACAATACCTATTTTTCCACCTTTTGCCTTAATTTCTTTCATTTCTTTTGCAATACCGTTAATTAAGTTCATTAAAGGTTTTTCTGATGATACTTCACTGTTCATGAATTCAAATACTTGTTGTTCGTCTCTTGATCTGTGTGGTGGAGTAACTTTAACTCCGTCAAGACCTACAACAATTTTGTCTCCAGCTTTAACATCAGCAATAGGTTTTACAAAAGCACGTTTTTCATCTTCATCAACAACTACCAAACAGTCCATTTCGATTTCTTCAACAGGAATCCAGTTCCCATCATAAAAAATGTGAGTAGTGTGATTGGATGATGAATAAAAACCTTCAGGAGCAACTTTATCCTTAACAGATGCAACGAGATTAACTTCTTTAATATCATCAATTGCTGCACCAAGTACAGATAATTCATCTAAGATTGATTCTAACAATTCAGGAGAATCTGCTGAAACTTCAATTTTTGCACGACTAACGTCTGATTTTTTACGTCCAACATCAATTTCCAATATATCAAATTCTCCGCCTTTGTCCATAATTATTCCCATTGTCTTAGTTAAAGTCAATGAATCAATAATATGGCCTGAAAGCTCAATAGTTCTTTTATTCATAACAATATGCTCCATTTTTTTAGTTAATATTATAAATTTAGTTTTGGTGATATTTAATGGTATTGTTATAATAAAAAATAATAAAAAAAAGTAATTAACATTATTCAATCAATGTTAAAAAGTCATATATTAATTTAGCAGCTACAACTGCAGTATTATCCCCTAATCTATCACTTGCAGTTTCAACAACATCAAAACCAACAATGTTTTTGTTAGATAATGTTTTAA
>SAMEA3663275__coassemble_539_pt1 | contig 10976 bp, 4 predicted proteins | sample SAMEA3663275__metabat2_high_PE_031 | metagenome-assembled genome bin SAMEA3663275 (sample SAMEA3663275) | pig gut metagenome | biome: pig gut; feature: pig-associated habitat; material: faeces | place: China | collected 2013 | reverse complement strand
AAATGACACTCATTTTTTCATAAATGAATATCCTGACGAACAAAACAGAGATTATAGGGTGCAGTTAAGTAATTTTCCTCAAATTCCAATTCTTAAAAGTGACTTGGAAAAAATATTACCTGAAAAAATTGATGCATTTGTTTTAAATCCGCTAAACAGATATGATTTTCCACCTGAAACAATTGACTATTTAAAAAGTTTTGATGTTCCGATTTTCATGTCAATTCAAGGATTTTTAAGAATCCCTGGTGATGAATTAAATGAAAATTATGGCATAAAATTAGCAAACTTTGATGAATTAAGTGATATTTTAGAAGGCATTACTTCAATATTTTTAGATGAACGTGAAGCAAACATCATAGGCGAATGCAGTGATGTAGATGAAGTAATCATAACTAATGGAAGTCATGGATCTAGAATAATCTCAAAAGATTGTGAAACCAAAATTGATGCAGTTAAATGTGAAGATATTAAAGATTCAACTGGATGTGGAGACACTTATATGGCTGCATATATTGCTAAAAGGTTAAACAATAGCTCCATTAAGGATTGTGGTGATTTTGCATCAAAAATAGCAAGTGAAAAATTAAAAAGATTTGGACATTACTAAGGTGATGTTATGGTAAAAATTGGAATATTGAATTTACAGGGTGCTGTAAGTGAACATTATGATATAACCAAAAAAGCAGTAAAAAACATGGGCGTTGATGTTGACGTTGAATATGTACGTTATGCTGATGATGTTGCTGAGTGTGATGGTTTAATCATTTCCGGTGGAGAAAGTACAGTAATTGGTAAATTAATCCACAAAAGAGGAATTGATAAAGTTATTAAAGACAATAATATTTCAGTATTTGGAACCTGTGCAGGAATGGTTTTACTTGGTAAAAAAACAGATTTCGACCAGCCATTACTCGGATTAATGGATATTACTGTTAAAAGAAACACATACGGCAGTCAGAAAGACTCATTTGAAAGTCCTATTGAAATCTTTGGAAAAGAGTATATGGGAGTTTTTATCAGAGCTCCAGTACTTGAAAGTTATGATGAATCCAAAGATGATATTGAAGTTTTATCAACATTTGATGATGAAGTCATTGCTATCAAACAAGGACAACATATTGCAATCTCATTTCATCCTGAATTAACTGAGGATACTTTAATTCACGAATACTTCATCCGTGAAGTTTTGAATAAACAATAATTTTATTCAAAATTTTCTTTTTTTGATTATCTTAGAAACTTTTATTAAGCAATATTATCTATAATTAATATTGTATTTCTTAATTTTTTAAACACTACAAAGGGTCATCATGTTAAACAAATCATCTAATATAATCGAAAAGGAATTCAAAAACTTACGTAAGGAGCTATTAGATTTAACTCTAAGAAATCCACTTCTTAACTTTAAAACACGTGCAAAAACCATTACTATAGTAAATCAGAGTCCTATAAACATTTTTCAGACATTAGTTTTACAAGATAATAAGATGTATTTTGTTGCTAATAAGAAAGATAAAAAAGAGGATAAATCTTCTGTATGGGATCATATTCCATTTGATTTTTCAAAATTTGCAGAAGGCGACAAAAAACTAGCTACTGATTTGACTCCAAAAGAACTCCAAAAAAGATTATATTATATCAACAACCAGGCTAAAACAATGCTTCAGGAACAAGGTTACAATATCTTGTACTTGGCTGTTGGTTTTTTAGAATGGACGGATAAATCAAAACCTAAACAAAGAAATAATGCTCCTTTAGTGTTAATTCCAGTTGCAATGGAGAGAAAAAAAGTAGGAGAATCATTTAACCTTGAATGGACTGGAGAAGACATTCAAACCAACATTTCACTTAAAGCTAAATTACTTGAAGCAGGTATTGAATTTCCTGATTTTGAATTTAAAAGATATGGTGAGGTTATTGACCATTATCTTGCAAGTGTTCGCCGTGCAGTTAGCAGAATGGACGGATGGAAAGTCAATAACAACGTTGCATTAGGATTTTTTAGTTTTACCAAGTTTGTAATGTATAATGATTTAAATCCTGAAGCATGGGAAGATAATGTTGATTTAACTAAAAATGAACTTATCCAATCTATTTTCAACCCTGCTAAAAATGATCATGAAGCATTTAGAGAAGAAGACATAGACTCAAGGTTAGAATATCAAAATATGTATCAGGTTTTAGATGCAGATTCATCTCAAATTGCAGCTATTCAGGATGTAAAAGCAGGACGTAATCTTGTTGTAGAAGGACCTCCTGGAACTGGTAAATCACAAACAATTGTAAATTTAATTGCTGAGTTATTAGCTGAAGGAAAATCAGTTTTATTTGTATCAGAAAAGATGGCTGCACTTGATGTGGTAAAAGATAGGCTTGCAGGTGTAGGTCTTGGTAAATTTGTTTTAGAATTGCATTCTCACAAAACCAGAAGAAGAAAATTCCTTAAAGATTTACAAAAGGCAACTAATGTAAGATCTCAAGATCAACTAAACATTGACCAGACAATTCGTAAATTAGAAACCTTACGCCGTCAATTAGATGATTATTCTCAAATTATTCATCATCCTTACTTTGCAGTTAATTTATCTGCATTTGAATTATACGGTATGAAAGAATCAGCTGATGACCATTTTGCATCAAAAGATATGCTAATGCCGTTAGTTAGATTTGATGATCCTGAATCAATTACTCTAAAAGATTTAGATGACATGAAATTATCTTTGGAGAGCTTAGCAGAGTTATATCAAACAATCTCTAAAGAAAATCCATGGAGTAAATGTTCACCAAAAAGTTTACTTCCGGCTGATTTAAGGGAAATTGAAATATTAATTGGCGATTCTTTATATGCACTTGATAATTTCCTTGTTGAACGTGGAAGAGTTTATGATATCTACGGAATTAAAAAACCAGATACACTAAATGAATTCCAAAACTCACTTTCAGCTTTCGAGATAATCAAATCTCAAAATGCAGAATTAATTGATGGAAGCATACTAAAATCCGGAGCATGGAATAATAACAATGACGATGCATTTAAATTGATTAATGAGCTTCAAAAGTATCAAAAATATGCTCCAGTTTTAAATAAATTCAACCAAAGTATTTTCCAGGTTGACATTGACAGATTAATATACGAGTTAAGAAACATTTCAAATAAGAAATTCAGATTCTTCAACAACAAACAGCACATTGAACTTGTTGAGAGATATTACTCTGTTCCAGTATCTGGAAGTGTTGATGATATTATAAATGATTTACAGGAAGCAAAAGCAATAATTAAAATTAGAAAAAACATTGAAGCTAATGATGCATTAGGCCAGAAATATTTCGGAGGATACTGGCATTTAAATGCAAATATTGATGATTTAAAAGCTATTGCTAAATGGATGCATGAGTTTACTGCTCTTGTACGTGAAGGAACATTTTCCGATAATACTATTGAATTGATGAGCAAGGATTTATTTGATATTAAACCTGAAAGAGACCTTGCAGAATATATTGATGCTGGTGAAGAATTTGTTAAAGTACTCTCCAGACTTAAAGATAAATTAAACCCAAGAAGTAAATTAATCTTTAAAAGAGAAACTGGGGATGTTCCATTTGAAGCATGGAAAAACCAATTGTACAACTGGAGAGGACAACTCTCAAGCTTACATTTATGGTCCCAGTATTTAAACACTAAAAATTCACTCAAATCATCTAATGCAAGAATGTTTGTAGACTCAATTGAGAAAAGAAACATTAAAAAAGAAGATATTTCTGCATTAGTTGAAGGTAACTTTGCAGATTCACTTTTAAACATATTATTCGTTGAAAACCATGAACTTGCAACATTTGTAGGTGAGCTTCATGAAAACAGAATTCGCGAATTCAAAGATTTGGACAAGCAGATTTTAGTATTGAACCGTAAAAGAATCTATCAAAAACTAAACAGCAATATTCCAAAAATCTTTGGTGGAACTGAAAACCCACAGGCTAAAATATTGGCAGGAGAATTTACAAGAAAAAGCGGACACATGCCGGTTAGAAAACTTTTAGAAAAAACTGGTGGATTAATTAAACAGATTAAACCTTGTTTTATGATGTCTCCGTTATCTATTGCACAATATTTGGATCCAACAAATGAAGAATTGCAATTTGATGTTGTAATTTTTGATGAAGCAAGTCAGGTAAAACCTGAAGATGCATTAGGAGCATTTATGAGAGGAAAAACAGCAGTTGTTATGGGAGATACTCAACAATTACCTCCAACTTCCTTTTTTGACCAGATGTCCGATGCTGAAAGCGATGAAGAAGAAGCAACTTCAATAGATATGGAAAGTATTTTACATTTATGTAAATTATCATTCCCTGTTAAAATGCTTAAATGGCACTATCGTAGTCGTCACGAATCCTTAATTTCAGTTTCAAATAAGGAATTTTATGATAATGACTTATTGGTTTATCCTTCACCTTCACATAATGACCCAGAACTTGGTTTAAAATTCCACTACAATCCAAATACTGCATATCATAGAGGATCATCTTCTGCAAACCCTCTAGAAGCACAGGATGTTGTAGATGAAATTTTCCACCATTTCGAAAAATATGGGGATACAAAAAGCTTAGGTGTAGGTACATTTTCCGTTGCACAAAAAAATGCAATTTTAGAAGCATTGGAAGTAAGACGTAAAGAAAGACCAGAATTCGAACCATTATTCTCAGATAATAAAGAAGAAAGATTCTTTGTTAAAAACCTTGAAACAATACAAGGGGATGAAAGAGATGTTATCTTAATCAGTGTAGGTTATGGTTATGATGAAACCAGAAAAATGTCTCTTAACTTCGGTCCTCTAAACCAGAATGGTGGTGAAAGAAGACTTAATGTATTAATTACTCGTGCAAGAGAAAAATGTGTTGTTTTCTCAAACTTCAAAGCATATGATATGAAATTAACAGCAAACCCACCTTATGGTGTAAAATCACTTAAGGAATTCTTGGAATATGCTGAAAAATTAACATTAGGAACAGATACTAAAGATGAATATGCAAAACAACCGTTTGAAGATGCAATAGCTAGTTTCCTTGAAGAAAATGGTTATACTGTAGATAAACAAATAGGATGTGCAGGATTTAGAGTAGATCTTGCTATTGTTGATGATGAAAATCCTGGAAAATACATTTTAGGTATTACAACTGACGGTAAAATGTATTCTTCAAGTAAAGTAGCACGTGACAGGGACAGATTACGTGAACAAGTTTTAACAGGTCTTGGATGGAAACTTTACCACTTATGGTCTACAGACTGGTACAGAAATAGAGATTTAGGACGTAAAAAGCTATTGGACTTTGTTCAAAAATCTATTCGCCAAACCCGTGAAGAAGAAAAACGTCGCTCTGAAGAAGAAAAAAGATTAGCTGAAAAAAGAAGATTGGAAGCTGAAAAGAAAGCTGAAGAGTTGCGTATAGCACGTGAAAAAGAAGAAGCTGAAAGAAAAGCATTGGAAGAACAAGAAAATGCTGAAGAATTTGATATTTCAGATATTGGACCTAGTGACTTTGTTGAAGTTGAAATTGAAGATGATTTCTTAGAAAAACCAACTGATGTAAGCTCAATCGACCCTAAAGAGCTATTTGGTGAAGATCCTTCAGAATTTGTTGTAAATAAAGAAGAATCTAAAACTAAATTTGATGAACAAGAAGATAAATCTCAATTTAAAGAAGCTTCTAATGTGGATGGGAAATCTGACTTTGATAATAGTTCCAGTAGTGAATCTCAATTTAAAGAAGTTTCTAATGTGGATGGGAAATCTGTCTTTGATGATGTTTCTGGTAGTGAGTCTCAGTTTAAGGAAGTTGAGGATTCTGACTTTGATGATATTCCAACAGAGGATACTAATGGATCTGAATTTAAAGAAGTTCATGATGTAGAAGATTCTACCATTGATGATGTTTCTAATGTGGATGAGAAATCTGTCTTTGATGATGTTTCTGGTAGTGAGTCTCAGTTTAAGGAAGTTGAGGATTCTGACTTTGGAGATATTCCAACTGATGATGCTAATGGATCTGAATTTAAAGAAGTTTCTGATGAAGATGATTCTACCATTGAAGATGTTTCTAATATAGATGATGGAGTCCAAACTGATGATTTGGAAGTTGAAACTCAATTTGAAGAAGTTTCTAATGATGAATCTGATGTAGAAGATTCTAATTCAGATGATGATGCACAATTTGATGAAATTAATTTAGATGAAGATATCGAAGATTCTAATCCTTCTGATAATATCTCTAAGAAAATTACAGATAGATTCAAATCAATATTAAAATCAAATGAAGATGATGGTGAAAATAAAGGTTCATTATTCTCTTCTATTAAATTTACAAAAGATTTAGGTAATAATTCTAATTTGCATGATGATGAATCAGATATTGACCTTAAAGAAGAAAATATACATGAAGATTCTAACATTAAATTTAACAGCAAAGTTGATTTTGAATCTAAAGATAATGTAAGTGATTTAGATGATTCTAAGGTTGACTTAGGTTCTGATGATGATTACATTGTTGTTGACCATAGTCATGATGATGAACGTGTATTAGAAAAAGAAGAAGTTGTTAAACCAAGTTCTTTTACTAGTGATAATAAGAATAAGTCATTTAAAGTAGATTTAGGTTCTGATGATGATTACATTGTTGTTGATCATAGTCATGATGATGAACGTGTAATGGAAAGTGAAGATGAGTCTAAATCTGAAATATTTGATGATTCTAAAGTAGATTTGGGTTCTGATGATGATTATATTGTTGTTGATCATAGTCATGATGATGAACGTGTATTGGATGATGAAGAGGATTCTAAGGTTGATTTAGATTCTAATGATGAAAAAGATGATGGTGAACTTGAGACAGAAGAAACTCCAAAAACAGAACAAAAACATCATAATTTCCATCATAAAAAAAGTGCAACCTTTGTAAAATCAATTCTTTCAGATGTTGTTAGTGGAGAGCCTCGCCTTGAAAAAGAAGAAGTCGAAACAGTTAGAGGCGAAATTATAGACGAAGAGTTTAAACATATGCCCGCTCCAAGTGATGATAGTGTTGTGGAGGCTGAAATTGTATTTGATGGTGCTTTTGAAAGACCAACTCCTAAGAAAAACCAAAATGACTTTGGAGATACTCTTGAAAGACCAACTCCTAAAGCAAATCCTATTGAAGAAGATGAATTTTCCAATCTAAATGATGAAGAAATTAATAAAAAGGCAAGAGAAATTGTAAATAAAGCTATGGAAGAATTCCTTGAAGATGTTTTCGAAGATGAACCTGCTGATAACGAGGCAAATACTGAAAATATTGACGAAGTAAATGAAACTAAAACAGAAATTAATGATAATAATGAAGAGATTATTGAAGATAATGAATTCATCCAACAAGAAACTACTGATGATGGCGATGTAGATGGCTTTACTTATTATAAAGGTTCAAATGATGTAACAAGTAAACTTAGGAAAAACAATTTCTACTACGAAGAGGAAAAACCAAAAACTGTTAGAGAATCTATTAAAGGTATTAAAAAAGACATGAAATACATTAATAAATCTCTAAAGGAAATTGAAAATCCTACTCAAATAGATTATGTTTCTGTAGTTGATAGAACTGAAGAATTTGATCCTATGGAATATCTAAATAGGCAAAGTGATGATGATTCAGATGAAATCATTAAAAGAGAAGAAATGGCCTTTAATAATGATGATGACTTTGAGGAAATGGTAATTGAGGATACCATTCAAAATGATGTTATTACACCTATTCCAGAAGAAGAACTCAAAGATCAAACTTTAGAAAATATTATTTCAAGTGCTGATGAAGATTATAAAGAAATTGAACGTCAAAGACGCAAAAAGAATAATCAGTTCAAATCTTTTGATGACCATAAGCTTCCAGGAAAAAGAAAAATGGAAGATGAAATAGTTGATTATGTGTTTGTTGAAGATATAGGGTTAAATTCACAGGATGAATTATATAATCAACCAGTAGATAATGTTGCTAAATCCATTAGTAATATTGTAGATATTGAAGGACCTATTCATGTTAGTGAAGTTACTAAAAGAGTTAAAGAGTCCTGTAATATTAAAAGAGCTGGAGCTAATCTTAAAAAACGTGTAAATGAAGCTATTCTTGAAGCTGAAAATGCAGGAAATATTATGAAAATTGGAGACTTCTTATATGATGCTTCCAATAATGATATTGCTATTAGAAAAAGAAACAAACCAAATATTGATTTAATTTCAAATGAAGAAATAGCTAAGAATATTGAAGTTGTACTTCTTCACAAAAACAATGTTACAACAAAACAGATTGCTAAAGAAACTTCACGTAATTTTGGTTTCAAATCAACTTCTAAAAAGACAGCAGCAAGAATAAACAATGTTTTAGATTTAATGATTGCTCATGATAAAATTAAACTTGAAAATGATATTGTTGAACTTAAATAGGGTAGTTTATGTCAACTAAAGCTAAATCTCCAGATAATTTGCCAAATAAACCGGGTGTCTATATTATGAGAGATAATACAGACACTATCATTTATATTGGTAAGGCAAAAAGCCTTGTAAAAAGGGTTAAATCTTATTTTCGAGAAAAACTTGACCGCCCAAAAACTCAAATCTTAATGAGTCATTTTCATAGTTTAGAATACATTATAACTAATTCTGAAAAAGAAGCTTTAATATTAGAAGCTAATTTAATCAAAAAACATCGTCCAAGGTATAATATTCAGCTAAAAGATGATAAAAGATATCCTTATGTTAAAATTACTGATGAGGAGTATCCACGTTTAGTTATTACACGTAATGTTACAAAAAATGGAGTATATTTTGGACCATTTACTGATGTAGGTTCAGTTAAAAGAACTGTAAAATTCTTAAAGTCATTATTTAAAATAAGGACTTGCCGCAATATGAATGGGCCTTGTTTAAACTCACAAATTGACTTGTGCTATGCACCATGTGATGGAAGAATTTCCAAAAAACAATACTCAGAAATTATCAATAAAATTGATTTGTTTTTCCAGGGAAAATACTCTGTAATTGTTAAAAATCTTAAAAAAGAAATGCTTGAAGCAGCTGATAATGAAGAATTTGAAAAAGCAGCTGTAATAAGAGATCAGATTTCATCTATTGAAGAAATCATGGAAAAACAGTTTGTTGAACTTGCTAATGATGATTTAGACCAGGATGTAATAGCTATGGCTTTGAATAAAAACGAAGTTATTGTTATTATAATGCCTATTAGAAATGGTAAAATTGTTGGTCGTGATGACTTTTTAATGAGCAGTTCAAAATATGATTCTGCATCTGAAGTAATGTTTGCATTTATTCAACAGTATTATGGTTATAACAGACACGTTCCAAAACAAATTCTTTTAGAAGATGATATTGATGAAAAAGACTTACTTGAAGATTGGTTAAGTGATTTAAGAGGAAATAAAGTTAAAATAAAGGTTCCTCAAAAAGGTGTTAAATTACGTCTTGTTAAAATGGCTAAGAAAAACGCTGAAATCATCAAACATCAAAAGAAAAATATGGATAATTCCTTAATGGAGCTTAAAAAATACCTTAAACTTGAAAAAGTACCTCATGTAATCGAAGGATACGATATCAGTAATATTTCAGGCAAGTTTGCTGTTGGTTCAAAAGTTTCATTTAAAGATGGCAAACCTAATAAAAAAATGTATAAGCGTTTTAAGATGGAAACTCCTGGTCCAAACGATTTTGCGATGATGGAGGAATTACTGACTCGCAGATTAAAAATGATTGACAAAGACCCGGAACCTGACCTAATAGTGATTGATGGGGGTAAAGGACAGTTAGGTATGGCCTGCGGTGTTTTGGAAAAATTAAATCTCACTCATATACCTATTATTGGTCTTGCAAAAGAATTTGAAGAGATATATCTTCCAAACTCAAAACGTCCAATTATAATTCCTAAAAATAATATCGCATTGCATTTGCTTCAGCAAGTTAGAGATGAATCTCACCGTTTTGCAATAACATATCATAGAAAACTGCGTAGTGATAATATTCAAGCCTCTTCTCTTGATGATATTGCTGGAATTGGTAAAAAAAGAAAAATTAGTCTTTTAAAAGAATTTGGAAGTGTTGATAATATTAAAAAGGCTTCTGTTGGAGAATTAGCCAAAATAGATAACATGAATCAAAAAACGGCTGAAAATGTCTATAATTATTATCACTAATTTAATATTAATTTTTACGAAAATCGGCTAATTTTCCATTAGATTTAAATATGAGTATCATAATAAAGTCTTTATAGTAAATTAAAAAAAGCATTTTATATTATGGTGAAAGGTCCCCGGTGTGGTTATGAAAATTCATCCACCGCAGTGTATTGTGATAACTGTGCATATCTTCTAACTGATGCAAATGGTAATAGAATTAATAATTCTAAAAGAACCAGCAGTTGGAATATTGGATTTGCAAAAAAGGTAGCTATTATTTTAGGTATAATTGCCATATCCTTATTGTTATTTTCATTCATTTATAATATTACTCAACCATCTCAACAGGAATCCTTAAATATCATCTCAGATGATGGTAGTGTTCATAAAACTGCTTCTTACCCGTATACTGCCGTTGTTGAGTATGATGGTTACTGGGGCGCTAAAATGGGTAATCCAAATTATCTTGTAACTGAAGAAGGATCAGGTACCAGGTCATATATTCTAGATTGTGCATCATGGGACTCTATTTATATTGCTGCACAAAAATATGATAATGATGGTGGAGAATTAACCGTTAAATTATTAAGAAATGGTGATGTTGTAGCTCAGAATACTACTTCAAATGGTACTGGAAGTGTTTCAATATCATATAATTAATCTAATTGATTAATTTTTGATTCTAATAAGTTAATTAACTCTTCAGTTTTATATAATCTGATTTCTTGGTTTTCTTCTCTGAATATTTTAATAAACTCAA
>SAMEA3663275__coassemble_508_pt1 | contig 11275 bp, 9 predicted proteins | sample SAMEA3663275__metabat2_high_PE_031 | metagenome-assembled genome bin SAMEA3663275 (sample SAMEA3663275) | pig gut metagenome | biome: pig gut; feature: pig-associated habitat; material: faeces | place: China | collected 2013 | reverse complement strand
AACTGATTCATAAACCGCTCATCATAGTTTTTTGCAATGTCTTCGTATTTATTTAGAATACCTATTGTAGATTCGGGAATTACAGTTCTTTTATCTTCACTAAACTTTGCATAAATATGCATCATTTCCTTTGAATCAGAAATTAAAACCTTTGCAAATGGAATATCTGCTTTGTAAACTTCAATTCCATTTTCCTCAAAAAATCCAACAATATCAAAGGGTTCATCATTGATATAACATGTCGGTGATGCAAGAATATTTATCTTAAAGTTTCTTCTTTTTCTAAATGCCCTGACAAGTGCTTCACCCTCACCTTCAAGTAAAAAACCAATTCTCATGTTTATAGATGTGCGTGCTCTTTCAATGATTTCGATTTCTCGGCTGATAATTCTCTCAACACCATAAATTCTCCAGATTGGTGCTTGAACCTGAGACATTCCATTTTCATAAACATATGTGAGACTTGAAATTGTATCATCAATCTGTTCATTTAATCTTGTTTTTTCACCGCTTAAAACTTCAACAGGTGATCTTACATTATAAGTCAATGGTCTTCCGTCTTCAACATCAACATATTCCTTTTGGACAAGACCCTTCAAAACCTCATATATTTTACTGCGAGGAATGCCTGATTTTTCAGATATTTCTGTTGCAGTTGATGAGATTAATGAAGTGAGTGTTACATATGCTTGAGCCTCATACATAGTTAGGCCTAACTTCTTAAGTACAGCTACATTCATACATACAAGTTTGTTAAAAACTGTATTTAATGCTTACTATTACTACTTAAAAAGTGACAATATACTTATATATAATCCAATTCTATTATATAAATAACGAACAAAAAAAGAGGTAATTATTATGGCAAATGATTTAGATATGTTTTGTTACCAATGTTCCCAGACTGCTAAAGGCACAGGATGTACTGTAAGTGGAGTTTGCGGTAAAAATGCAACCGTTGCAAGATTACAGGACAATCTTATCTTCACCTTAAAAGGAATTAGTGCATACAACTACAATGCAAATGTTTTAGGTAAAAAAGACCCTGAAATAGACGCATTTTTAACCAAAGGTTTGTACACCACACTTACCAATGTTAACTTCGATGCACAGGATTTAGTTGGCTTAGCTCTTGAAGCTGGAAAAGTAAGTGTTGATGTAATGAGATTACTCAAAGATGCGCACATTGAAGCTTACGGCGAACCACAACCGGTTGAAGTAAAAGTAGGTGCACAAGAAGGACCAGCAATTATTGTAACCGGTCACGACTTAAAAGCTCTTGAAGAGTTATTAAAACAGGTAGAAGGAACTGACATTAAAGTCTACACCCACTCTGAAATGTTACCAGCACACGGATATCCTGGACTTAACAAGTATGAAAACTTGGCAGGTCAGTTAGGTGGTGCATGGCACGATCAAAGAGCTATCTTTAAAAAATACAATGCAGCTATTGTTGGAACCAGTAACTGTGTATTACCAGCTCATGAAGACTACAAACAAAGAATGTTCACTATGGACGTAGCTAAACTTGAAGATGTAAAAACCATTGAAAACTACGACTTTAGTGAAGTAATCGAATGTGCTAAATCTCTTGGATCACTTGAAGCAGAAGAATTAACCACTGTTACTACCGGTTGGAGTGCAGGAGCAGTTATTGAACATGCAGATGCAATCAAAAAACTTGTACTTGAAGGTAAAATCAGCAGATTCTTCGTTGTTGGAGGATGTGACAAAGCATCCAAACAAAACAACTACTACAGAGAATTTGTACAAAACTTACCAGAAGATACCGTTATCTTAACCTTAGCATGTGGAAAATTCAAATTCAACGACCTTGACTTAGGAGACATTGAAGGAATTCCAAGATTATTAGATTTAGGTCAATGTAACGATACCATTGTTGCAGTAGACATTGCATTAGCTTTATGTGAATTATTCGACATGGAATTAAACGAATTACCATTAACAATCGTTTTAAGTTGGATGGAACAAAAAGCAGCTGCAGTACTTTGGGCATTACTCTATCTTGGAAAAACCGACATGTGGATTGGACCAGTTCTTCCTGCATGGTGTAACGAAGACATCTTAAACGTATTAGTTGAAAACTACAACTTAACTCCTACATCAGGAAATGCACTTGTAGATATTAAAAAAATTATGGGAGAATAAATCATGAGCGAGGATATAAAATCCAAAGCATTAGAAACACAATCCTTAATTGACTATCAAAAAGATAGTGTAGTAAGTAAAGAAATTATTAAAAAAGAGTTAGGAACTGTTACAGTTTTTGCTTTTGACAAAGGTCAAGGCTTATCTGAACATTCTGCTCCTTTTGATGCAATGGTTCAAATTATTGACGGGGAAGCTGAAATTACAATTTCCGGTGTAAAACATACTGTCAAAGCAGGTGAAATGATTATCATGCCTGCAGATGAACCACACGCACTTCAGGCAGTAAACTGCCCACAATGATAAAATCAAATTAAACAAATAAGGTATTGGATTTTTATCCAATACTCTTATTAGCTATTTTTTCCACCAGATTAAAATCCAGTCTGCCTTATCCTTGACATTATAATATTTTTTAGACTCCTCATCATAGGTTAGGGCTTTTTGTAAATACTTTCTTAAAAGGTCTTTTTGACCATCATCATACAATTCAATTCTGAATTTACCATTATCCATTGCTTCATCTATACTGTTGTATTTTTTATAGTTGTTTAAGTCAAATCTCTCAACATTAGCATAGATTCCAAGGTTAAACAATATATTAAAGAAGTAATCATAGTCCGGGAAATCTTCTGTTTTAATTCCGATTTCCTTTTCAAAGTCCTTTTCAAGTTTTTTGTTTTCAGGCCCAAAAATAGTGATAAAAACATATTTATTTGCAATTTTATCAAGCTCTAATAATGTTTTATCAATAGGAACAATACCGTTAAGTGATCTTGAGCATACAACTACATCAACATCTCCGATTTCATCATAAGTAATATCTTCAATCGGTTTTAAGATGGTTTCAATATTATCCACATCATTGTCTTTAGCTCTTTTTTCAAGATATTCCAGCATTTTAGGAGAAGAATCTACTCCAATTACTTTTTTAACCTGTTTAGCTATTGGAATTGTAATTGATCCTTCACCACATCCAACATCCAAAACAACATCATTTTCATCAAGAATTAATTTATCAAATAATGCAGTTTGATAATCCTCTTTTCTTGTTCTTTTATAAAATCCAGGTGCTGCTTCATCCCAGTTTTTATCAATTTTGTTTTCTAAGCGCTCAGCCCAGAAATTAACCCAATCAACTTCATTTGGATTAGTAATACATTGTTTCATACTTACACCTTTGTTTTTTTATTTAAAATATTTTGATAATCTTCATAGTTTTCACGCATAAGCTCAGGAATATCCAATTCATACGGACATTTATCAACACACTCATAACATTCGCTGCACTGATTTATTTTTTCCATCATTTCCTGATAGTCTTTTGTTAAATAAGGCTCTGAAGGAAAACGTCTAACCCAAAGAGACATTCTAGCACATAAACTGATGTTTATTTCTTCAGGACAAGGCATACAGTATGCACAGCCTCTACAAAAGTTAACTCCAAGTTCTTTTCTGTCATTTTCAATGTCTTTTTCTAAATCACTTGTTAAAACAGTGTTTTCATCATATGATAAGAATTCGTCAAGTTCTTCTATTTTTTGAATTCCCCATATTGGCAAAACATTTTCAAATTGATTAATGTAGGCAAAACTGGCTTTTGAGTTTTTAATTAATCCCCCACCCATTGCTTTCATTGCAATAAAACCAACATCAAGTTGTCTGCATTTTTCAACAAGTTCCAATTCTTCATTTCCACTTAAATAGGAAAATGGATATTGTAATGTTTCATAAAGTCCGCTGTCCAAAGCTTCATGAGCATGAGATATTTTGTGTGTAGTAATTCCAATATGTTTAATTTTACCCTGATTTTTTGCTTCAATCATTGCTTTGTATAATTCATCATCTTCTTTTGGGCAAAATGAGAGATTATGAAACTGATATAAATCAACATAATCTGTTTTTAGATTTTTAAGTGAAGTTTCCAAATCCTTCCAGAATCCTTCAACATCTTCTGCTGCGGTTTTTGTAGCGATATAAATGTTTTCACGAACATCTTCAAAAGCCAATCCCATTTTTTCTTCACTATCAGTGTAAAAGCGTGCAGTATCATAAAAGTCTATTCCGTTGTCATATGCATTTTTAAGTATTTCAACAGAATCCTTTTCGTTTCTTCTTTGAATAGGAAGAGCACCAAATCCATTCTTATTTACTTCAAGATTAGTTTTTCCAAGCCTCATTAAAATCACAAAATAAATTTCTAAATATTATTTATAGTGTTTAATGTTATTAGTATTATTCTTGAAATAAGAATTTATTTATAAAAAACGAGAATTGCAATTAAATTAATGAATTATTAGCTTTAAAAATAGTTTCTTGCATGAGCTAATACAAACTAAATATATCAATAATTTGCACAAATAATAGCCAAATACACCTCAAAATACCAAATATCTTGTTTTAATTAGATTATAAAGTCCAAAAGACGAACTAATTAGCATATAATGTATTTCACCAATTATAGTTACAAAAATACTTACAGACCAGTTACATTAATACTGGCAAACGGTTTTTTACCGCATATCCATATCAGCAGTTATACCAGCAGATGGAATATTTCGATCCAATGTATTAACTGTGAGTTTATCAGGTATCGTAGAACTAAACTTGTAGTCCCAAAGGAACTTGGCAACACTTTTATGTTTAACAACATCAAAATATATGTTGATTTCCTTAAATTTAGATAAATCTAAAATATGTCGCGTCCCACCAACATCACTGACAATTGATCTCGTCACCTCACCAGTTAGATCTGCTTTTTTATCAAAAATTACAGTATCACTAGCTATAGCAATATAGTCTGGTTTAACCACACCCATAAAACTAGAGGATGAAACTTCATTTTGAATAATTGAAGTGAATTTATCCAGAATAGTACTGATTAGAGTGTAATTTTCATAGGCCAAATATACTACCAAATTATCATTTGAAGAAATGCCTGTAAAATCACCAATAGGGATAGGGCAAATAGTATCAAATACACTAAGTTTAACAATGTCAAATTTGGCAACACCACTATGCAATAATACATTAATAATATTACTACAAATACCACCATTACTTGAAGTAATATTATTAATATTAACATCACTAGAATCTGAAGATTGAACATAATTAGCATTACTATTAGCATTACCATCATTAGTATTATCCACATCAGTAACATTAGGCAATACATCATCAGCAGATTGACTAATATTATTAGTACCAATAGCTGAATTATTAAGTTTAGATATATTATTCAAATATGAGCAGTTATTACCACAAATACATTTAATTATAATATATAGTTTATCTGCACTAAATGAATTTGAAACATTATTACCATCAACTGCATTAACATCACAAATACCTAATTTAGTATTTGATACACCAACAACATTAGTAGGCAATAAAGATATATTACATTTATCAATCTTAATACACATAATACTATAACCAATATCAATAGCATCAACAGATAGCAAATATGAATTATGTTTACCAACACCAACAACATCATTACCATAGTTAGCATTAGTATGTATTGAACACATATTGTTGTCATCATCAACAATAGTTACATCACTACAATCAACAACAATAACATTATCATTAACTACAGTCATGTTACTACAATCAACAATAACAACAGTATCATCAACAACATCACTTGTATCATCAGATACATCATAAGTTAAAACATTGTTTGATACATCATTATTAAAAATAGAACTACTTACATCTTGAGGCTCAGTGTAACTAGAATTACAAATAACAGTATAATTATTATATACACTATCAACAGTACATATTACTTGTTCATCATTAGCATCATCAATAATAGAATCAGTAAAACTAACATTATTAGAATTAATTTCAGAGATATCAACTTGATCATTATCATAAATTACATTATTATCATTGATTTCATGTTGTAAGATGTCAACATCCTCAATTTCAACTAAATCAATAGAAGAATCAGTAATTAATTCATTAATATCTGATGTAGATGTTAAATTATCATTAATGTCCCCATCTGCAGCGCAAACAGAAGATAATGATAGTATCATCATTAAAACAGCCAATAATACATAATTTACATATTTAACCATATCTACACCAAGTTTATTTTTGATAGTATGAATAATTATGTAATTAATATATAATAAAGATTAGGGTAAAACACAAAAAATATAAAAAATATTGAAATATTTACATTAACATGCATACCAGACAATGCAAATACACCAATTAATAGCCCAAAATTTTTAAAATGAAAAACAACACCAAAACAACACCAAAAATGATTAAAGTTGTTTTAGTAGAAAAGAATTTATTTTTTCTAAATTCAACATCTTCCACATTGCCTTTTTTTAAGATCCTTTCTTTTTCAAATGAGCATTTTTGATAAATAGCTTCAATATCTCTTGGAAGTCTTCCATGTTCATTTAACATGTGAATTGTTTTGTTTAGATATTTAATAGCTTCACTTTCATCGCCAAGATTTAAACAGCAATATGCAGATTTGTAGTTAAAATTTGTAATAAGTTCCAAATCATCAACTTTACTTTCATAGTTAAGACAATAATTATATTCTTTTAGAGCATCTTTGTATCTGCCAAGTTCATATAATGCATCACCTTTTGCATTAAATCCAATAAGAGTGTCTTCTTCAAGTAATGATTTATTCAAATACATAAGTGCCTGTTCATTTTTACCTGTTTTTTGAAGAATTTGGCCCATGTACAAATCAGATTTTTGAGTTGAATCAAACTGATTTTCATAGCTTTTAATAAATACTAAAGCATCATCGTATCTTTTTTGCTTAAGTAAAATCTCCACTTTCCCAATTAATATTTCACTTTTTAAAATACGTGGCTTTTCTTTTTTAGAATAAGAAGAATAGTTTTTATAAGCATTATCCATTAATTCAAGTGCTGATTCATAATCCTGCTTATTTAGTCTGGACATTGCCTTATCACATATTACATTTACAGATTTAGGCTGTTTATTTAAGTATTTATCAAAGTATTTTTCACCATAATCCCCATCATCATGATTTTTATCATAAAACTGATAATAAAGTCCTTTTTCTTCTAAAGCAGGAAGATAATCTTTATTGATTAATAAATCCAAAATTTCAAGGTAATTAGTAATATCATCCTTTGAATGTCTTTTACGGGCAAGTTTAATAGCTTTTTCATAATCGTCATTTTCAATATATTGCTTTGCTTTATTAATCATAATATTCACTTATTTTAAACTACTCTTACTAATATTTATATATTTGCAATTAGATAAATAATAATGCTATTTTTTAAGTTAATTAATTAAATTGTGATGATTAAATGAATGATTTAGAAAAAATTGTTTTTAAATATGCTTTATTAAATGCAGCTAAACATAAAGGAAGTGCAAATCCTGGTGCTGTTATAGGTTCAATCATGGCAAATGAAGAAGAACTTAGAAGTAAAGCTAAAGAAATTGGACCGTTAGCTGGTAAAATCGTAGCTCAGGTAAATGCTTTATCAGCTGAAGAACAGGCAAGTGAAATGAAAAAATACGGTGTAGAAGTTGAAGAGAAAAAACCAAAAGCTAAAGAAGTAGGACTTCAAGAGCTTCCAGGAACTCATGAAAACATTGTATTGCGTTTTGCTCCAAACCCAAGTGGACCATTACATATTGGACACTCCAGAGCAGCTGTTCCTAACGCTGAGTATGTAAAAAGACACAACGGTAAATTAATCTTAAGAATCGAAGATACTGATCCAAAAAGAGTATTTGAACCTGCTTATGAAATGATTCCTGAAGACTTAGCATGGTTAGGAATTAATCCTGATGAAATCATCTATCAGTCTGACAGATTTGAGATTTATTATGATTACGCACGTCAATTAATCGAAAAAGGTGCTGCATACATGTGTACCTGTGATGGTGCGACATTTAAAGAACTTAAAGACAACTGCAAACCTTGTCCATGTAGAGACAACAGTGTAGAAGAAAACCTTGCATTATGGGAAAAATTTGACACCATGCAAGCGGGTGAAGCAGTTCTTCGTGTAAAAACAGACATTAACCACAAAAACCCTGCTATTCGTGACTGGGTTGCTATGAGATTAGTTGACGAAGAACACCCACGTATGGGAACCAAATACAGAATATATCCTATGATGAACTTCTCTGTATCTGTAGATGACCATTTAATGGGAATGACTCATGTTTTAAGAGGTAAAGACCATTTAGCAAACAGTGAAAAACAAAAATACTTATACGACCACATGGAATGGGACTTACCGGAATTCATCCATTACGGAAGACTTAAAATGGAAGATATTGCTCTTAGTACCTCAAAAGCAATGGCTGGAATTGAAGATGGAACCTACAGTGGATGGGACGACCCTAGACTTGGAACCTTAAGAGCTATTGCAAGAAGAGGAATTGATCCAAGAACCATTTACAACTTAATTACCGAAATTGGTGTTAAAATGGCTGATTCTGCTATCAGCTGGAAAAAGATTTATGGTTTAAACCGTAACTTTGTAGAACCAATAGCTAACAGATATTTCTTCTGTGAAGAACCTGTAGAAGTTAGCGTTAACGGATATGAAGATGGAGACGTAACTATCGAAAGACCACTTCACGCAGATCATATGGACAGAGGAAACAGATTACTTTCATTCGACGGCAGTGCATACATTGCAAAAGCAGATTATGCTGATGGACTTTTCAGATTAATGGATGCTGTTAACGTTGAAATAGCTGGTGAAGATGTAAACTATCATTCAACTTCATTTGAAGAGGCAAGAGATGTAAAAGCTAGAATCATCCAATGGGTACCAACCAAAGAAAATGTAAACGTTAAAATTGTTATGGATGATGCATCTGTAAAAACTGGTCTTGGTGAAATTGCACTTAACGATTTAGAAGTTGGAGACATTGTTCAGTTTGAAAGAGTAGGATTTGCTCGTTTGGATGAAATCAAAGACGATGAATTAGTATTCTACTATGCACACAAGTAGTGATAAATATGACTATGTTTAGTAATGGTTTTTCAACTCTTCTAATGCCGGAAGATTTTGAAGCTGTTAACACAAAAGATGAATTTAATGACTTATATCTTGTAAATACCAAGATTCCAATGTCCATTAAATTCTCAACCACCCCTACATTGGTAGGACTTCCAGCAATCAAAGAAGACATTGAAAAAAATATTGAAAATAATCCTAAAATCAATATAGTAATGTCTGATTTTATTCCAATAAATGATGATATTTACTATATGATTGTTTCTTCATTTTCCGACGGTGAAAATGAAATGAGACGTAATGAATTCTTATATGTAAAAGACAGCAATTTATACATCTTTGAATTCACATACCCTTACGCGGACAGAGAACTTGATGATTTCTATTTGAATATTATCCGTTCTTTTAAAATAATTGTCCCAAAATATATTGTTGAAGATGGAAGTTATAAATTAAATAAATAAATTCCATTTTTTATTCTATTTTTAAAAAAAAGTAAAAAAAAGATATTTAGTATATCTTTTTAACATCAGATGGTTTGATGGTAATATTTTGACGTCTGTACCTAACAGAAATCTCATCGCCTCTAATAGCATAAACTTGGCTTGAATAAGATTCTCCTTGGTAATTGAAGATAATTTCATCTCCTTTTTTAAGTACGACCTCATTATTGTTAATAGTAATTTTAAGATTATCTCTTGCAGGTTTGCTTTTAATAGCATTATTATTTGCTTTTGGAGCTTCAGGTTTTGGAACATCTCTGATTACTTCAAAAGATTTAGGTTCCTGTCTTACTTCCAATTGGTCATCACTAGTAAAAGCAGGTTCAATATCTCCAACAGGATCTACATAATCAACATGAGTTTCGTTGATAATAGGTTCAAACTCATCATATTCTTTTACAGTTCTAATGTAGGTTTCTTCTTGTGGAATTTCATCATCAGTATAAATATCTCCAGCAAGTGAATCTTCCGGTTCAGCAGACAATTTTTCTTTAACATCCTGGAAGATTTTAGAACCTTTGATTTTCTTTGTAAATTTATCCAAGTCTTTTCTGTAATCTAAATCCATTAAGTTTTCAGCGTCACGAGTAGTTTCACTCTCAGTAGGTTCTTCTTGGATTTTACTTGGAGTTTTAAGAGTAGGTTCTTTAATTTCTTCATTAGGAATATCTAAATCATCATTATCACTGCTTAATAAAACATCAGTAATGTTTTCTTCTTTTTGAGCTAATTCAGGAGCATCAGGAGTTTCTTGAGGTTTTTCATCTTCTGCTTCTTTATTTATTAAGCTTCCAATAGTATCGAACTCTTCAGATTGTTTTTTAACAATACTTTCTTTGAGTTCATCTAATTCAGGATCGTCAGCTTTAGGCTGTTCTTTTTGCCTTTCATCATCCTTTCTTTTAGACTCTTTGATTAATTCATCAATAGTGAATAAATCCTTCAATTCAGTTTTATCCTCTTTATTTTGATTCATAATATCCATCTGACTTTGTTTGATTGGTTCTTGAAACTTTTTAACATGATTTCCATAATCGATGATAAGTTGGTTTTCAGATTCGTATTCAAAAGTTTTATTATTAATTTCCGGAGCAATATAACCAGTATATTCTTTTGGAAGTTCATTTTGATTTCCATATAATGATCTAGTGCTTTGTGAATTATTGGATCGGGATGATTTTGAAGATAAACTATCAGCAAGACTTTTCGTATTGAATTTTTCTTTTCGTTGTGAGATAACTTCATTTAAGCTATCAGCACTTGGAATTATAGATTTCTCATCGTGCTCGAGTTCATCACCTTTATAGTGTAATTTAACCAATATACAGGAAATTACACCAACTATTGCAATAGTTATCCAAATTAATATGGTTATTCCATTCATGTTTCCCAATCCTAATTTTTTATTATGTAATAATATATGTTATTTCATTAATTTAAATACTTTTATATTATTAATAAAAATGAAGTTTTTTAAATAAAATATGAAATTATGATTTGCAACATCTTTACAATTTTTCCACCAAACACTTTACAATTTTTCCAATAGCTAATTTATAAATACAAAAAATAAGATTAGATAAAAACTGAAATCAT
>SAMEA3663275__coassemble_495_pt1 | contig 11412 bp, 10 predicted proteins | sample SAMEA3663275__metabat2_high_PE_031 | metagenome-assembled genome bin SAMEA3663275 (sample SAMEA3663275) | pig gut metagenome | biome: pig gut; feature: pig-associated habitat; material: faeces | place: China | collected 2013 | reverse complement strand
TAAAATAAAACACCACACCAATAAAAATAAAATAATACTCATTTTAAAGGCTATTTGTAAAATCACACCAACCGAAACATTTATATAGTAAAACATATACACTATATCTGTCAATAAAGTTACAAAAAGTAACAAAAAGATTGACATGAAATTATTATTATCGAATTACTGCCATAAAAGGAGATGATAACATGGCCGAAAATAAGATTACTCTAAAAGTTGCAGAAGCAATTTCACAAAAAGATGTAGGACAAGGCATTGCAAGACTTGATCCAAAAGTCATGGATAGCTTAAACATCCATGAAAGAGAATTAGTTGAGATTACTGGTGAAAAAAGAACTGCAGCTATTGCACTTCCTTCACAAACTGATATTGGACTTGGAGTTATTAGAATAGACGGATTAGTACGTAAAAACTCCGGTGCAACCATTGGTGGAGAAGTTCAAATTAGAAAAATCAAAGCCGTAGAAGCTAAAAAAGTTGTTTTAGCTCCAATTGACAATAATATCCGTGTACAAGGAGATGTTCGTGGATTATTTGCAGGAAAAGTAATGGTGCAAGGAGACATTATTGGATCCCAGATAAGATCACCAAAACCAAGTATGAATATGGGCTTTGGTAGCTTATTTGATGAATTAATGGACTTCACTCCAGCAATGAAAGAACTTAAGTTTGCTGTTGTATCAACCAGTCCAAAAGACATCGTAGTTGTAGGTCCAAATACTGAAGTTCAACTCCACGAAAGTCCTGTTGATGTAAGTACAATCGAAGGTGTAGGAAACCTTGTTGATGTAAGTTATGAAGACATTGGCGGTCTTAAAGAAGAAGTTAAAAAAGTAAGAGAAATGATTGAAATCCCTCTTAAAAGACCAGAATTATTTGAAAAATTAGGTATTGCACCACCAAAAGGAGTATTAATGCACGGTCCACCTGGAACAGGTAAAACATTACTAGCTAAAGCAGTAGCTAGTGAAAGTGATGCTCATTTCATTGCAATAAATGGGCCGGAGATTATGAGTAAATATGTGGGTGGATCTGAAGAAAACCTAAGAGAATACTTTGAAGAAGCAGAAGAAAATTCTCCTTCAATCATATTTATCGATGAACTTGATGCGATTGCACCAAAAAGAGAAGAAACCAATGGAGAAGTTGAAAGAAGAACCGTTGCACAACTTCTTACATTGATGGATGGTCTTAAATCCCGTGGCCAAGTAGTAGTAATTGGTGCAACAAACAGACCAGATTCTCTTGACCCTGCTTTAAGAAGACCTGGAAGATTCGATCGTGAAATTGAAATTGGAGTACCTGACTCTGAAGAAAGAAAAGAAGTACTTGAGATTCACACAAGAAACATGCCTCTAGCAGACGATGTTGACCTCGATAAAATATCCAATACCACCCATGGATTTGTAGGGGCAGATCTTGAATCTCTATGTAAAGAAGCAGCGATGAGAGTAGTTAGAAGAATACTACCTGAAATCCAAAACGATGAAGAGATTCCAAAAGAAGTAATGGAAAAAATTGTTGTTACAGGTGACGATTTTAAAAATGCGCAAAAAGAAATACAGCCTTCCGCACTAAGAGAAGTTCTTGTTCAAATCCCAGACATCAAATGGAGCGACATTGGTGGTCTTGAAAACATTAAACAAGAATTAAAAGAAGCTGTAGAATGGCCATTAAAACATCCAGAAACTTTCCAACGCTTAGGAATAAGACCTCCAAAAGGAACATTACTTTACGGAATTCCTGGAACTGGTAAAACCTTACTAGCTAAAGCAGTAGCAAGCGAAAGTGAAGCAAACTTCATTTCAATTAAAGGACCAGAACTTCTATCAAAATGGGTTGGAGAATCTGAAAAAGGTGTAAGAGAAGTATTTAGAAAAGCAAAACAAGCAGCACCAACTGTAATCTTCTTCGATGAGATTGATGCAATAGCTGGTGCACGTAGCGGAAATGATACTGATAGCGGTGTAACCAAAAGAGTTGTAAATCAGCTATTAACTGAAATGGATGGTTTAGAAGAACTCGAAGATGTTGCAATCATTGCCGCAACCAACAGACCGGACATTTTAGATGCTGGACTTATGAGACCTGGAAGATTTGACAGACACATACACGTTAAAGAACCAGATGAAGAAGCAAGACTTGCAATCTTTAATGTACACACTAAAAACATGCCTCTTGCAAAGGACGTCGACCTTAAAAAACTTGCCAAAAACACCGATGGATATGTCGGAGCTGATATTGAAGCCGTATGTAGAGAAGCAGCAATGCTTACTCTAAGAAAAAACCTTGATGCAGAAGAAATCCCATATAAATACTTCAAAGAAGCCATCGATAAAGTAAAACCTGGACATAACTCCAATGAAGAACAATTAGTTCAATACATGTAGGAAGAATAACATTTCTTCCTATATTTCATATTAACCTCTATAAATAATATCTGACCATATAATTGGGAGAGATAAAAACAATCTCTCCCTAACCTCCAATTACTATTTTTAACACACTTTTAAATAACAAATTTAACAATATTCTTAATCATGAGCGAACATATTATCGAAGCATTAGGATTAAGTAAAGTAACAATAAAAGACGGCAAGGTTATTGATGTAACTGAACCTGAAGTTGAATATTGTCCTCTTTTTGATCACCACAGAGGAATTAAAAAACTAACACCAGAAGTAATAGCTAAAAATATGCAGTTTAGAATTGACGATTTTGGAATGTGTACTTCTAAACGCCAGTTAAGAATGAAAGACTATCTTAATTTTGGAATTTCTGAAATCATGTGCACATTAATTGATGAAAATGAAATTGACTGTGTTGTAATGGTTTTAGAAGGATGTGGAACATTAATTGTTGATGAAGCAGAACTTGTTCAAGGAATTGGTGGAAGAGTATCCGGACTTGTTAAAACCAGCCCAATACCAGAATTAATTGAAAAAATAGGTAGCGAAAACATTGTAGATTCCAAAACTGCTAAAATCGACCAGCCAAGTGGAATAAAACTTGCAATAGCTAAAGGATATAAAAATATTGCAGTTACAGTAACATTAGCAAGCGATATTGATGAAATTGAAAAAATAAGAGATGAACATCCTGATGTTAACATTTATGTTTTTGTAGTGCACACTTCTAAAAAGAATCCTGAAGATGCAAGAAAGCTATTTGACGCATGTGACGTCACAACAGCTTGTGCTTCTAAAAATATTCGCGAAATTGGACAAAAAGAAAGTATAAAAACAGTAGGTCAGTCCATACCAATATATGCAAGAACCGAAAATGGTAAAAAATTCCTTGAGATGCGTTTAAAAAAGATTGGTGGGGAAAAACCTAAAAAAGACAATCCTGATTTACCTCATCCTTTAATTTAGAATTTTTTATTAGGAAGAGTAAATTCAGGAGCTACAATTCTTTGGTGGAACTTTTGGGATTTATATTCAATAAACTCAAATCTCTTTCCACTTACACCATATTTAGGATTATATCCGAAAACATTAACATAATCCAATAAATCATCACGTTCTTCTTTCATTTTTTTAGTTACTTCATATAATGCTTTTGTATCATCAATAGCTCTGTGGAAATTAACTTCAGGAACTTCATAATAGTTAACTGCATCAATTAACTTATGAGGAAACTCCTTTCTGTCTTTTAATATTGATACTGTATCTATCCAGTTTAGACTAGAAACAATTTCATCTGCTTCTTGTGGAAAATGACGTTTTAACAAAGAATAGAGGAACTGCAAGTCAAACTGACAGTTGTGAGCAATCATCAAAGTATCTGGAGTAAGTCTTTGTTTTAAGTCCAAAGCAGCAGATTTTTCATCAATACCTTCATTTTTTATCATTTCATTAGTAATTCCAGTTAAATCAGATATTTTTCTAGAAATTGGCACTCCAACATCAATAAATTCATCATAGGTTTCTGTAATAACCCCATCTTCAACTGTAAGAAGAGCAAGTTCAATAATATTGCACCTGGAACAGTCAAGCCCGCTTGTTTCAGTATCAAAAAATATAACCTTTATATTAAACACATCCTAAATAAATACAATTTAATTAATTCTATATATTTGAACCTATATAATTAATATTGATTAGTCAAAAAACGAGGGATAAACTTGACTCAAAAAAGTGAAGCACAAAAAGGCAATATCACTCCAGAAATGGAGATTGTTGCAAAACAAGAAAATATTGATGTAAATAAATTAGCTAGATTAATAGACTTAGGAAAAGTCGTAATTCCAAAAAACATTAATGGACACTCAAAACCATGTGGTATTGGGGAAGGTCTTAAAACTAAAATCAATGCAAATATTGGTTCATCTTCAAAAATTGATGATATTGAATTAGAAATCAATAAAGCGAAATTAGCACAAGAATACGGTGCAGATGCATTGATGGATTTATCAACAGGTTCTGATTTGAAATTATTTAGAAAAAAAATCATGGATGCAGTAGATATCTGTATTGGAACCGTTCCTATTTATGAAGCAGGTGTTGTAACCCTTAACAAGAATAAGGAAATCATTGACATGGATCCTGACGATATCTTCAAAGCAATCGAAAATCAGGCAAAAGAAGGAGTGGACTTTATGACACTCCACTGCGGAATCACTAAAGACTTAGTTGAGAAATTAAAAGCAACAAACAGGATGATGGGTATTGTAAGTCGTGGAGGAACATTCATGGCTTCCTGGATCAATCATAATGACATGGAAAACCCATTATATGAAAATTACGATTACCTTTTAGAATTATCTTATGAATATGACATTACATTATCATTAGGTGACGGTTTAAGACCAGGTTGTTTAGCTGATGCAAGTGATATCCCTCAAATTCAAGAGCTTGTAAACTTAGGAGGTCTTGTTAAAAGAGCACAGGATGCAAATGTTCAGGTAATGGTTGAAGGACCAGGACACATGCCACTAAATCAAATCAAGGCAAATATGGAAATCCAAAAAACCATTTGTCACGGAGCTCCATTTTACGTATTAGGACCTCTTGTAACTGATCTTGCACCAGGTTATGATCATATCACAGGAGCAATCGGAGGAGCAATAGCTGCATCTGCAGGAGCTAACTTCCTTTGTTATGTAACCCCTGCAGAACACTTATCACTTCCAAGCTTGGAAGATGTTAAAGAAGGAGTAATTGCATCAAAAATAGCTGCAGAAGCTGCAGATGTTGCTAAAGGTCTTGAATCTGCATGGACTCAGGAACGTGCAATGGCAAAAGCAAGAAAAGAATTTGACTGGGAAAAACAATTTAGTCTCGCACTTGACAAATCCAAACCAAGAACATACCGTGAAAAATGTGGACTTGATGACAATGAAATGTGTGCAATGTGCGGAGAATACTGTGCAGTTAAAATAGCTAAAGGCGATTTCTAATGAAATATCAAGAATTAGTAGATGTTTACTCAAGTCTTGAGGCAACAACCAAAAGGCTTGAAAAAACACAAATCATTTCAGATTTTCTAAAAAAATTAGATGAAGAAACCATTGAAAAAGTTGGACTTTTGATTTTAGGAGTTGTATTTCCGGCTTGGAGTTCAGAAGAGATTGGTATTGGTGGAAAATTAGTTGAAAGAGCAGTAGCTGAAGCTGTTGGAACAACACAGGCTGCAGTAGAAGATGCTGTTCGTGACGAAGGAGATATTGGTCTTGCATGTATTAAATTATATGCTAAAAAAACCCAGATGACATTCTTCTCACAGCCATTGACAATTGATTTTGTATTCAACAGCTTACGTAAATTATCACAAATTAAAGGTTCACGTTCTACTAATCGTAAAATTGCAGTTATTTTAGAATTGTTAAGCCAAGCAAGCCCAACAGAAGCTAAATACTTAACCCGTACAATAACAGAGGAGTTAAGAATTGGTGTAGGAGATGGAGTAGTTAGAGATGCAATTGCACAGGCATTCAACATTGATAAAAAAGTTGTTGAAAGAGCACAGATGCTTACAAATGACTTTTCCGTTGTTGCAAGAACTGCAAAAGAACAGGGAAGTGCCGGTTTAGAAAAACTTAACCTTACTCCAGGAAATCCGGTAAAACCTATGCTTGCTCAGCTTGCACCACCTCTAGAAGAGATTATTCCGGAGATGGGGATGGCAATTTGTGATACCAAATATGACGGTATCAGACTCCAGGTTCACAGATCAAATGATGAGATTAAAATCTTTACAAGAAGGCTTGAAAACATCACACACGCTCTTCCAGAGATTGTTGAGTTATTTGATGAACACTTACCTCATGATGATTATATTGTGGAAGGTGAAGTTATTGCAACAAGAAATGGAAAACCTCTACCTTTCCAAAACATCCTTCACAGAGTTAGAAGAAAACATAATGTTGAAGAAGCTATTGAAAATGTTCCTTTAAAAGTATACCTGTTTGACGTAATGTATTATCAAGTTCCAATGATTGATGAGCCTCTTAAAAACAGAAGAAACATTCTTGAGTCTATTGTGGATACTTCTGTTGATGAAATGAATTTAAGTACAATGAAAATAGGAACTCCTGACAATATTGACGAGATTCAACAGCTATTTGAAACCTCAATTAGAGATGGTCACGAAGGAATTATGATTAAAGACGCTTATGAACCATATATTCCAGGTCTTAGAGGTAAAAAAATGCTTAAATACAAAGCAGAACCTGAAACACTTGATATGATCATTATTGGTGGAACCTATGGAATTGGAAAAAGAGGAGATTTCGTTGGGTCTTATTTAGTTGCACTTAGAGATGAAAACAACGAGTTTAAAAGTGTAGCATATGCTGCAACTGGTCTTGACGATGCAACATTGGAATATTTAACCAACAAGATGAAAGAACTTGAGATTTCAACAAAAGGACGTGAGATTATTGTTGAACCGAAAATTGTTTTAGAAATCGCATTTTCTGAAATCGTTGAATCACCAGAATACGAAACAGGATATTCCTTAAGATTCCCTGTTGTTAAAAATATAAGAAAAGATAAAGGTCCAATGGATGTGGACACTGTTGAGAGATTAATTTCCATGTATAATACTGGAAATTAAATCTCCGGTAATTTTTTAACCTTAGTTATTACTAATCTTGTAACAGGATATATGATGATTTCATAACCTGTTTTAAAGATTGCCTGAACCACAATCATCACAATTAATGCTTCTAAAGGCATAGTACCTAAAAAACCAATTGTAATAAAGATTAATGCATCAAGACCTTCACCAAACAATGTTGAAACAACACATCTAAAAAAGAGTTTTTTTTCATCCCATTTTTTAAGATAAACCATTACTTTTGCATTAACCAAAGATCCGACAAGATATGCTGCAAAACTAGCTATTAAAAGTCTTAAAGTTGAACTTAAAACTATGCTAAATGCCTGTGAATTTTCAAAAAATACTGGTGCTGGAAGCCAGATAGTTATATTATAACAAATAACAGCAACAAGATTCATGAAAAATCCAAGTAAAATAACTTTACGTGCCTTATTATAGCCGTAAACTTCTGCAAGCACATCATTGACAATGTAGATTACTGGAAAAATGATTACTGCACAAGGTAGAGTAAATGAGAAGAAATCAAATGTTTTACCTGCAGTAATATTTGATACAATCAAACATGCAGTAAAAATACCTGTCAAAATTGCATACAATTCTGTTTTTGTTAAATCTTCAAACATAAAAACTATTATATTTCCCATATTAGATAAATTTTACAAATTAAAATCCTATCAGGTATTTAATTTTAAAAATATAATTAAAAAAGCATGGAAATTACTGATGAAAAATTATTGAGAATTGCACTAATAACTGCATTAATCGGAATAATCGGATTAATTCTGTTTACACCATCAATTGAAGTTAAAAAAGTGGACATTAAAGACATTACAAGGTCAATGATTGATGAAAAAGTATCAATCCAGGGAGTAATAACTGATATTGCACAGTCAAGTTCAAAAACAAACTACTTTTTAACAATAAGTGATGGAAAAGCCAAAATCACGTTAATCATCTTTGAAAAACAGGTATCTGAAATTACATCAAGAAATTTGGATATTGAAGATTTTGAAAACAACAAAGTGGAAGTTGTAGGGACAATAACCGAATATAAAAACGATTTGGAATTGATATTATCAAGTGGTGACAGTCTTAGAATTATTAATTAACAAGATATTTATTTAAAAAAATTCAGATATAGTATCTAATTAATTAAAAAAGGAATTAAATTATGGCTACTAAAAAAAGATTATTTGGAACTTTTGGAGTTAGAAGAACTGCAAATGATGTTTTAACTCCCGAGTTTGCAACAAGATTAGCAGCATGTTATGGAAGTGTTGTTAAAGGTAAAATCGCAGTTGGTGCAGATACAAGAACCACTAGCCAAATGTTAAAAGATGCAGTTATAGCAGGTTTACTCTCAGCAGGTTGTGATGCTGTAGATTTAGGAACATTACCAACCCCTGCTGTTCAATATGCAGTAAGACAGTATTATGATGGTGGAATCATGATTACTGCTAGCCACAATCCACCTAAATTTAACGGACTTAAATTCTTAGACGAGTTTGGTATTGGACTTCCAGACGATATTGAACTTGAAATTGAAAGTCTTTATTTTGACAGCGAACCAATAAGAGCACACTGGAGCGAGATTGGTGAGAAATACACTAATGAAAATATTATTGAAGAATACATTCACACTGCAATGTCTCATGTTGATGTTGATGCAATCAAAGAAGCTAACTTAAAAGTAGTTATTGATACTGGATCAGGTGCAGGTTCATTTACAGCACCATACTTGGCAAGAGAACTTGGATGTGACGTAACTACTCTTAACTGCCAGGCTGACGGATTTTTCCCAGGTCGTGACCCAGAACCAATTGAAGAAAACTTACAGGAACTCATTTCTGTTGTAAAAGAATTAAATGCAGACATTGGTCTTGCTCATGACGGTGATGCTGACAGAACCATTTGTATTGATGAAAATGGTGCTTTTGTTTTAGGAGACAAGACATTTACTTTAGTTGAAAAGCAAATGCTTAAAGAAAACAATGGTGGAACAATCGTAACAACCGTTGCAACCTCACAGGCTATTTACGACATTGCTGAAGAGTACAACGGAGAAGTTATTGCTACTGCTGTTGGAGATTTACTTGTAGCACGTAAATTAAAAGATACTGACGGTCTTTTCGGAGGAGAAGAAAACGGTGGTTTAATTTTCCCAGAATTTGTTTACGGAAGAGATGCTGCCCTAACAGTAGCTAAACTTTTAGAAATAATTGCAAAAGAAAAGAAAACATTATCACAGTTAGTATCTGAATTACCAGTATACTACTCAGCTAAAATGAAAACTGAATGTGCTGATGATTTAAAAGAAGAAGTAATGAACAGCATTGCTGATGAAGTTAAAAAGACCACTGATTATGAACTTGACACTACAGACGGTGTTAAAATATTCAAAGATGGTGGTTGGGTAATTATTAGACCTTCAGGAACAGAACCTATATTTAGAAGCTATTCTGAAGGAAATTCCCAAAAGCAAGCTGATGAAATGGCCGCTTGGGGAATTAGCTTAATAAAAAAATATGTAAATTAAATTTTATTTGAAAGTTCTTGGACGTCAATTGTTGATGGACAATCCTCACTTAACCAGTGTTTGGAACATGAAACATGGTTTAACAATACACATTGAGGAGGAATTCCCATACCTGCTGACTGATAACCTCCAGATATGAGGTTTAAAACACAGGTAACACCAATGATACCAAGTTCTTCTAAATCTTTTTTTGTTGCTCCTTTTAGTGAGTCGGAATTATGTCCAATAAGATATAATTCATGTGGGAAATCTTTAGCTATTTTATACACATTACAATTTTTATTACACCCCACACATGTTGGACCAAGAGGAGTATCTTTTGCCCTGCACTTATCTTTTGATATTGTCATACATGAAGGTAGAAGTAATGCCTTTCTTTTTCTCAACTGAAAATCTGAACGAAAGATTCTATTCATTAAATTAGCTCCAAGCATGTTTAAATAATATAGTTCCACAGGACTGTTAAAAAATATTATATCTTCTTTCATTTTATGAGTACCATCATTCATTGTGAAATAGTCTTCAAATCCTAGTGTATATGAAGCAAGATATTTATGTGAATTTTTAAAAAACCACTCGGATAACTGCCCACATTTTTCAAAGAAATCTGGTGAAATATTGTTTTCATACTTTCTTAAATGTGGCAATTGATAAACAAAATCTCCAGTAGCTTCTAAATAGTCAAACAACAATGTTAAATTATATTTATTCAAATCAAAGTCATTTTCACCATTATCTTTTGAAAATTCTTTTGTAAGTAACATTCCTCTTACATCATCAATCAAATCTTTGCTCATTTTAGACTTATTTCTCAAACTTGACAATGTTGCAAGTACATCATGAGATCTTTTAGATAAAATCAATGCATCTTTTTTGTAGACTTCCCAATAAACACCAATAAGTAGCAACTCAAGCATTTGTGATAAATCATCAATACCTAAAGTATTTGAAAATTTAATAAAATCCTCTGTAAAATCATTGACATCTATATAGTAGTCATCTTTTATTTGGTATGGAAGTGGACAATCCATTAAATCATCACAGCCTTAAGAATAAAGTTAACATGTTCTTCTGATTGCTTGAATAATTCATCCAAATCTTCATCTGGGAAAGAGTTATTTTGAATGAAAATCTCCATTAACAAAAACATAGGATATGCATAGTATTCTCTTGCCAACATTGCCGGATCAAATTCATCTTTAACAATTCCATTTTCAATTAACTTGTCAAAAATTGAAGTCCAAAACTCCAAAGGTTTTTGAAAAAGAAAATCATAGAAATACTCAGCAATACTATCATCATGATACATTTGAATAAATAAAAGTCTGAGAATTTTCATTGCCTTTTCATTTTTAAGCTGCTGTCTAAACATACCTGAGCCGGTTTTATAGAATAATAAAGGATCTTTTTCTAATAATTCATCCATAAGTGCTTCATCAGCATCATAAATTATAAGTTGATTTTGAAAAGTTTTTAGGATTTCATCTAAAATAGCTTGTTTTGAAGGATAGTGATTATAAATTGAACTTTCCTTAATACCTACTTCACGAGCTATTTGTCTTACAGAGGTGTTGTTAAATCCTTTTTGTGAAAATAATTCGAGTGATACATCAAAAATTTTTTCCTTAGTATTTCTCTGTGTCATAACTAATAGTTAGTATTCAAAATATATAAAACTAACGTTAGTTAGTTAAATCTATTAAAAAAATATAATTAGAATAAGTTAAGGATTATTAAAAAAAAATAAATACTAGGTTGTGGAGATTAATCCAAACCCTATTTAAGTTTAAATTTTATTTTCTTCTTCT
>SAMEA3663275__coassemble_390_pt1 | contig 12960 bp, 7 predicted proteins | sample SAMEA3663275__metabat2_high_PE_031 | metagenome-assembled genome bin SAMEA3663275 (sample SAMEA3663275) | pig gut metagenome | biome: pig gut; feature: pig-associated habitat; material: faeces | place: China | collected 2013 | reverse complement strand
TTAATTCAATAGCTACACGAATTGCATCATTTTTACTTAGCATTTTAGCAACTAATTCTGTTTCTGTTTTTTCAACAACTTCTCCTTTTTCATTTTCAATGATTTTAACAAATACATTGATTAAGTTAGATGGATTTTGAAGCTCAATGTAGAAGTAACGGTCATTACCCATAATAATGTTACTTACAAGAGCATATTCTTCAATCCTGTTTTCTGCAGGCTTTAATTCGTAGAAATTATAGTCTTTTGGTAGATTTTCACCACCAACATCACGAATTAAGTTCTCCAAAATAGAATCTGAAGTGATTTCTGCTTTATCCAATTCAAAAAGAATAGTTTGAGTATAATTGAATAACTCTACATATTCTGTTTCAAGAGAATTGGTTGGAAAAAATTTAGTTCCAACAGAAATAGGAGTTAAATTAGTAGTTAATTTAATAAGAGATTTAGTTAACGGATTAACCATCGAAACCTCCTCCCTTCTCAAGTTCTATTTCAAAGTCTCCTGGTTTTTCTAAAAGCATATCTGGTTTTACAGAAACAAATGGGAATTTCCAAGATCCAAGTCTTCCAGCAATAGTACTTGCAATGTTTCTGGAATTCTTTTTGATAAATATTTCATCACTTTCACATACACGTATTGCAACGTTGTATGGAGCATGTTCAGTTACTTCATCTGCTAATAAAATATTTAATTCAAAATTACCTGGTTTAGTGAATAAATCGTTTCTAACTGCAATTAATGGTTTTTTCTCAAGACCTAATCTGTCTGCAACAGTAACAGAAATGTTTCCTGCATTTTTAACAGCAATCTTATAGTCTCTAGGATGTACTAATACAAAAATCACATAAGGTGCTGCGATTTCCACATCATCAACCATTTCTACAATTTTATTGAACATTGGAATTTTGGAAAATATATTTTCAAGCTTTGATTCTGTGTTACTTGCATTATCAATACGAATAATAGCTTGTTTAGCAATATTTAACGGGGAAATTTCCAATCCTTCTTTTCCTGTGTAAACTTCCCATTTTTTAAACTTTAATTCCTTAATAATTTCATCACAGATGTGCTGGAGAATGTTTTTATCCTTTTTAGCTTTCTTAGGTTTTCCAAACACAAGTCTGCCATTTTCAATAATGAATGGAATTCTCATAGATGAAATATTAGTAAACTCAGCAGCATAATCTCTGAATTTATCATTGGACAATATTTTTGCTTTTTCACGTACAGCAATTTCTAAAATAAAGTGATCAGCATCATTACCCGCAGGAACTTCCTCTACGTTTTCACTTTCCAATAACTTGAGAAATGTTTCTTTATCATCAATATCATGACGAAGTGATGCATCGGCAATAATTACAAACTCATCCTCACCTTCTTCTAATGCCTTAACAGCTGCAAGAATATTAGACATTTGAGGTTGTCCATTTTTATTTTTAACACTAAAAGCCACATTAGAAGCATCTACAACCACTTTCATAATCTCACCTATAATCAATAAATAATTCCTATAATATATTTTATGTTCTATTATTTAAATTTACTTTATAACTTATTTCTCGCATATTTTCCAAATAAAAATTTTTCTCCGCCAAGATTATTGAGAAAAATCTCTATTTCTTCTTCTGTAATGTTATACACCATATAAGAATTGCTAATTTTACCTCTAAGTTTTTTTGAACAAAGAGAACCTGCATTAACAACTATTGTATTATTTATTTTCCAGATATTTGGAACATGTTTGTGTCCAGATAATACCAAATCAACATCATGAGTTGTTAATGTTTTTAAAACATCCCCTGCATCGGATAAAACATTACGTTCACGTCCTGTTTGAGGAATAGGAATCACATGATGGTGAAGAGCTACAATAGCGAAATTTTCATTAATAGCACATTCATCTAATTGATGTTCTAACCACAAATGTTGAGGATTGCCAATATGGCCTTTATTTTCATCTGGAGAACTGCTGTCTATTCCCATAACAGTTAAATCATCATCCATTGTTAATTTCCAGCTACGCTCACCTATTACTTCTTCAAAAGTTTGGTAACCTAAATTACGTGCATCATGGTTTCCCGGAACTGCAAATAACGGTGCTTCAAACATCTCCAAATATTTGGTAGCCTGTTTATATTCAGCATAATAACCATTACTAGTTATATCTCCAGTTAAAATAATCATATCAGGCTGCAAATAATTTATTTCACTTACTGCCCGCATAAAAACTTCTTCATTAAATTCAGAATCGCCAATATGTAAATCTGAAATATGTACAATAACAGTCATTTTATCTATTGATTTAACTTCATGATAGCTTCTGCAAGGTCTCCTTTACATTCTTCAAGTGCTGCTTTTGCATCATCTTTAGAAACACCTGCACTGTTAGCTACCATTTCAATATCTTCTTCAGGAATTTCAATTTCATATTCAAGTTCTACTTCACGAGCTTTACCATCAATTTGGTAAGTTTCCTGACCCATTACATTCATTAAACTTACACTAGGATTATCAATAATCAACTCTTTTTCATCAAAACGGATAATAACTTCACGAACACCGTCAAGGTCTTCCATTTTCATACCCATTTTTTTCATTTGTCTTTCCATCTGTTTCATTTGTTTTTTATTCATACCAGGTATCATAATAAAATCCTCATAAGATTAACTATTTATAATTATATTATTAATTATTATTAAAACTTGCTTAAATGATAATAAAATTAGAGTTAAATTGAATTTTAATAAAAAAAATATTTAGAGATTATTTATCAATTCTTTTTCATAATCCAATAATTCCACAACATGATTTAGTGAATAAAGAAGTGGACTGTTATTGTCTTTAAATTCCCCACCATCGATTATTTTAATCATTTCATCTTTCATTTCATCAGATAATTCATAAATTTCCATGTAATTTAAAATAGTGTAGGAAATATTGATTATTTTAGACTGTAAATAGTATAATTCTTCATTTTCACTTGTTAGTTGAATATTTTCACGAATCATATTGCTTATAACAATAAGAGATGTTTTATTAAATGAAGATTTGCCTTCACATTTTGATTTGATCATTTCAACAAACTGTTTATTCAATTTATAGGATGATTTTAGATTATTTTTAGTTTCTTTTTCAATTGAAAATGGTAAAAATCCATAGTTAATTATATTTACAACCAAAATAGCTGTAAAAACCCATAATATTTTTAATTCAATAGCTTTAGGCGGTGCAATACAAAGTAATGATGCTGATAGAGACATTACAGTCATAAAGAAAAATCTTACAGGCCGATTTTTAATTGATAAAAGTATACCTACAGTCCCTATAAGAAGTGCAACACCAACATATGATTTTGTAGATATTGGAATAAACGGAAGAGCAATCAAAATTATTAAAAATGCAAAACTACCTACAAATGTTCCGATAACACGGCTTTTAACACTATGCAATACATCATCAATATGAGGAAGCATTATTGAAATTGCTGCAAAATAAAGCCATGTTGCATATGGAAAATTAAATAAAACAGTTATAATTTCACATAAAGTTAAAACTAAAGCCATTTTAAAAGCAAAAGTAAATTTAGCTGATTTAAACGAAAACTGCCTTTTAACCAATGGTTTTACAATACCAATAACTGCTTTCATATCAGGAATATTATCTGATGTTTTATCATGTGAATTTTCAAGCTCATTTTTTATGACTTTTAAGTTTAAAACAACAAGATTCATTTCCTCATGTTCAACAGGAATGTTTTCAATATCAAATGTTTTAGATTCTTTAAAATCGTTTAAAACAATTTTAATATAGTTTAATTCATTTAATGATAAATCACATTTAGATATAACCCACCCGATAAACTGAAGAGATTTTATAATATTCAAATAAGATTCATTTTTTTGAGTTGGGAAAAACTTATGCTCAAATTTTGAAAATGCACTTCTATAAAATCCATCAGCAACATTGAAATTTTCAATTGCCACTTCTTTCCCATCCAATTTCAACTCAACAGCACCGATAATCTCATCAATTAATGAAGATACAGTGTATTTATTCAAATTTGAATATTTTTTCCCATTTAGCACCAGATTAAACCCAACAATAAATACTGCTCCAAATGCTAAAGACATTAATCTCATTGGTAAATCTTCAGGACCTACGGGTCTAGCAACCATAATTGTATATATCACTAAAAACGGCCGGTAGACATGAGTTCCAAATAAATGATAGGATGAAAATGTAGTTGCAAAAACTATAAAGAAAGTTAAAACACATCCAAAAGAAGTAATTGGACTATTAATATATGCTCCTATCCCTAAAATTAGTAACAAAACCAGCAGTTTAACAAATGATGCTTTTGGTTTATATGACAAATCATTTCCTAAATTCAGCAATGCTGCAATAAACACCATTAAACCAATTATCAGATTTGCCTTTCCAAATACTTTAATATAAAAAACCATGATTAAAACCATGGTGAAAATCAATAATAATCTAAATTTTAAAGCCTTTTTCATTTGTTAACCTTTTATAAAAAGTGGATTTTTTGCAATAATATATTTAAACAAAGTTTTTAATAATAATTTCTATGACAAAAAAGAGATGTAGTTGGGTAAGCGATGATGAAATTTATATAAAATACCATGATGAAGAATGGGGCGTTCCAACTCATGATGACCATGAATTATTTGAAATGCTTGTTTTAGAGTCTTTTCAGGCAGGGCTTTCCTGGATTACAATTCTTAAAAAAAGAGAGAATTTTAGAAAGGCATTTGATGATTTTGATTATGTGAAAATCTCCCAATATGGTGAAGATAAGATTAATGAATTGCAAAACAACAAAGGAATCATCAGACACAAGTTAAAAATCAATGCTGCAATAAAAAATGCTAAAGTGTTTATGGAAATTCAAAATGAATTTGGCAGTTTTGATAAATACATTTGGGGCTTTACAGATAGCAAAATTATTAAGGCTGAATTTAAAACTGAATCTGAACTTTCAAAGACAATTTCCAAAGATTTGAAAAAACGTGGGATGAGCTTTGTTGGCCCAACAATCATCTATTCATATCTTGAATCAATTGGAATTATTGACAATCATCAAGAAGACTGCTTTAAGTTTTAAGTTATTTTTATAAAAAATACTTTGCAATAGCAATATGTCCTTGACGAATAATATTAAATTTCATGACTCTAGTTATTTAGTGTAAAGAAAGTATTATCAAATAAGTAGTCATCATGAATAACTATCATTTTATGAAGCAAATATTCATTTTAATAAAAGGAAATTTTCAATCAATATATCAAAAAAATAAAAAAAGAGAGTATTAAAAAATAATACTCTTAAGCAGGAATTTCACCAGCAGATAATGTTTTAGACATTTCAACTTTGAAAAGTCTATCTGAATCAGTTAAAGAACCAATTGAAACTTTAATTACATTTTCACCTTCTTTAAAGTCACCAGCATCAAATGAGAATACTCCAACACCATTTACAACATCAAATTTAACTTCAACATCATCATTTAATGTAGCAAACATGTCAAATACTGGTAAATTAGATGCTACAACATCTTTATCATAAAATGTAATAGAATATGTTCCAGGAGTTACACAAGTTATTTCCTTAAATGCAATTCCAGTAGTGTTGATTCTAGGACACATTGTTCCGTAACCTACAACACCAGTATCATTATCCCAAGTTACAATTTGGTTTTTACCATACCAGTTGGTACCAATATTTAATCTTAAAGAAGCATTAAATGCACCAGGACCATAGATTCCAGCAGGGTTTGCACTTAATTCACCTAAGATCATCATACTTGGACCTCTAGCATTTCTATAAATTGCATTTTCAACAACCACAGGTTCAACTGCATTTTTAGCTAAATCATAACCTTCATTGAATCTAATTCCTTCTAAAACATTGTCAGAAATTAAATTGCTTTTTATGACAATTCCAGTTGTGTGGTTTGCATCAACAGAGATTCCTAAATGATTCCAAGTAATGTTGTTTTTGGTAATTGTTACATTTACTGCAGAATTGTTTAAGAATATTCCGTATCCTCTAGGACCTTCAGGAACTAAGTTAGTGTACAATCCAATGCTATCATAGATTTTATTGTTTGTGATATTGGAATTTGCAACTCCATAATCATATTTAATTCCGTAGTTGTTCTTTTCTAATAAATTATCAGCAATAGTTAATTTATTTGAGTCATAAGCATAGATTCCACTTTCAAACAAGTAAATAGAGTTATTATTAATTTTAATATTCTCTGAATTAGCAATAGCTATTCCATATCCAGGAAGTGAAATTGTACTTTTCATGTAACTATCAAGTTTGGATTCATCTAATTTATTTGAAATATTGTTTCCAGAAATTACAACATTGTATCCATTGTCAATAACAATTGCATCATTCATGTTTGAAACAATTGTGAAATCGGAAATTGTTACATTATTTGCCATTATAGTAAATACTGCGCAATTAGCTTTAGCATTTAAAGTAGAGTTGTTTTCAGAATAAATATTCAATGATTTATCAACAGTTAATGCAATATTATCATAGTTTTTACCTAAAAATTCAACTTTACTTCCTTCAGCACAATTATCTAAAATATTTTGAATTTCTGAATTTGGTAAGTTTGCATCAACAAATACCACATTTGTTTTATCAGACATTGCAATTAAGCTATCTGCACTAACTGGTCTGTATTGATTATCACCCGCAAATTTTGAGGTAATATTAAAAGATCCAGAATCATTTAACTTAATTTGTGCAACACCATTTTGATTAGTTGTATTTACAACAGTTTTACCGTTAAATACAAATGAAATCTCTTTATTAGCTAATGGTTTACCATTTTTGTCTTTTAAAGTTACAGTATAAATTTTACTGGAATCAGCAGCAAATGTTTTATTATAGCTTAATAATTGAGAATCCATTTTTGAAACAGCAACACTGCTGGTTGTTTTAATTGGTTTATAATATGTATTTCCTAAGTAATTTAACACAACTGCATAAGTTTTTTCAGTTGGGAATACTACATCAATACTAGCCTGACCTCTAGCATTAGTTATTCTTGAATAGGTTTTACCATTAACAGCAATAGTAATTTTTTGACTAGATAATGTTTTTCCAGCAGTTGTTTTTAAAGCTACAGTGTATGTTTTTTTCTCATTTGGAAGAACTGAAAGAGTTGGAGCTACAAATTTAGTAGCAGCCTTAGCAACTACAATTTTACCAGTTGCAGAAGTTGCCCTGTAGATTTTGCTTCCAGAATAACTTGCATATACTTTATATGAACCTAATTTTGCAAACTTAACTTTAAGTGAAACAAGCCCATTACTATTGGTTGTTTTTGTATAAGTTTTACCATTTAATTTAATAGTTACTTTTTGATTTGCAATTCCTTTACCATCAGCATTTTTTAAAGAAATTGTATAGGTTTTATAAGTATTTGGAAGAATTGTAACTGTAGGAGTTGCCAATTTAGCAGTTTTAGATGAATATTTAACATATAAGTAATTTGTTTTTGAAACTGCTTTGTATTTGTTAGTACCTGCAAATTTGATATGAACAGAATATACTCCTTTATTAAGTTTAAGTCTAATTTTTGCAACACCGTTTTTATCTGTTTTTACAGAGTAAGTTTTACCATTTACTTTGAAAGTTACAGTTTGATATGCAATTGCTTTTCCTGATGCATCTTTTAAAGTAATTGAATAATAATCATACATTTTAGGAATCATGTACATATTTGAAGCATATATCTTGGAATATGATTTTTTAACAACTACACTAGCTTTAGCTTCACTTGAAGTGTAATCAATATCATCACCAACAAAGTTAGCGGTTATTGCATAGGTTCCTTCTTTAGCGATGGAAATTTTTATTTGAGCAACACCATTAGCATCAGTTTGAGCAGTTAAAGTTTTACCGTTGATTTTAAATACAATACTTTGATAAGCAACAGGAGTTCCATCAATATCAGTTAAAGTTGCTTTGAAAATTGCATTTGAACTAGGATATGTAACCATATTGGATATAGTGAGTTTTGTATCAGTTACATTACCTGGTATGAACTTATCATCAACATTAAATAATCTATAAGGTCTGTAAGGCATAGAGTAAATATTATTTCCAGTACCGGGGAAACTTGCAAGTAAAACATTTTCAGAGTCATAAAACTCATCTGGATAGAATCTTACAGTTGCAGTACCATTTTGTATCATTACAACTTTACAAGCATCTCCTTCTTTAGGTGCTTTTTGTCTGCCATTAATATCCAAATCTTTTTTCATCATGTAGAAAGTAACAGGAATAGAACTGATTTCTTTAGCAATATTTCCATTAACATCAACGATGGATATTTGATATACTCCTTTTTTAATTTGAGTAATGTTAGTTAGATATAAATAGTAATTTCCAGTTTTTGTCCAAGGAGTTACACCATGTTCAGGGTAAGTGAAATAGATGTTTGGACATTGGATAAATTGATTAATAATAAATGTATAACCTAAGAAAGTTCCGGTTTGGTGACCCCAATATTCACCATTGTTTTCACCAACATAAGTATAAACATCATTTACAGGATCATAATTATAATCTCCAACACCAGGTCCTTTATATTCATAAACTTGACGCCAGATTGGTCTTTCAGCGTTGTCGCCTCCAACCATATAATTATTATTAATTACTTGTATGTTTTCTCCGCCTTTTACCCATATATTTCTAACTCTGTAATCATTAAAAATGTTATATTGAACATTTCTATCAATGAAGTTACCTTTAACTTCCATTTTTTCAATATTACAGTTTGTGTAAATACCATATCTTCCATTTAATCCAACATAATTGCTTATAATGTAGATATAATTAGCAGAAGTCATATTAATACCAATATTACCTTTAGAAATATAATTGGATTTAATATTGACATTTTTACTTGTACCTGCAATAGCTATTCCTGCAATTTTGTTATTTGTAATATTGTTGGAAAGCAAATCTACTTTATTAGAATCAATGACATTTATACAGTATTTTGCATTGTCAATAAAAGAGTTTTCAACTTTAACATTTTCACTGTTTATAATTCTGATTCCACTGCCTACACTAGCTATAGAAACATTGTCAATTACAGTATTTTTTGCATTAACTACTCTAATTGCATCAGAAACCATTCCATTATTAGTGAAATTACAATTTTTAATTGTTACATCAGATGCACCATTAACATAAATTCCATAGTCATCATCTCTAGAAACTTCATTAATTATTGTAAAACCACTAATTACAGTACCACTAGCTTCAGGAGTTACATAAAAAATACCTCTATAACCAGAAACTGCATTACTACCGCATGGTTGCATAGTTGTTCCAACATTACTTATAATTGTTAATTTTTTATTAACAATGAAATGACAGTGCACATAACTTTCCCCTTCAATAATAATTGTATCCCCAGGATTTGCACTATCAATTGCTTTTTGAATTGTTGGATCATTCATTTCATTGTGCTCTTTTTCAACTTCTTCTACAACAATAGTGTTAGCAGTTAGAACATCACCAACACCTGATTTATATGAATTTACATTAATATCGTTACTATTTGATTCATCAATTGTGCTTATTGCACTTAATGAATCAGTTGTTAAGTTATTATCATCACTATAAGCTGATACTGAACCAATAGATAACAGTACAACTAGTATGAATGATAATAATATCATAATCTTATCAAATTTCATAAATATAGTATCCCCCATATTCAATATATAATAGTATAACTATCGATATATTTAATGTTTTATGATTTAATTCGAGAAATAACTAATTATTTTATATTAAAAAAAAGTAGAATTGAATAAAAATACACATTGAAATAAAAAAAAGATGTGGAAAAGAAATATTTCCCACAATTATCTAACTTTTAAAGTTGTTTTAACATTTGAATTTAAATAGCTTACAGTAACAGAGTATTTACCAACCTTTAAATTCTTAAAACCAACAGTAGCAACCCCATATTTGTTTGTTTTAGCAGCGTAAGTTTTACCTTTGATTTTAAAAGTAATTGTTTTGCCCACAATTGCTTTTCCTTTGCTGGTTTTTAATGTAGCAGAATATGAAATCTTTTTAGATTTTTTCTTAGTGATACTTTTAGCAAATAACACTTTATTGACAGTTATTGTATTTTTAGTAGTATAACCTTTGTAAGATACAGAAATTGTGTATTTACCTGGAGTTAAACTGAATGATTTATACGCATAACCGTTCTTATCTGTTTTTACATAGTAAGTTTTACCAGCTATTTTCATAGTAACAACAACATTAGCACCAACAATTTTACCATTTGTTCCAACAACACGTACTTTGTAAGTAGTTTTTCCATTATAATCAACAACAACATTCTTGTTATCGATTATTCTTTTGTTTATTGGAGCAATTTTTAATAAAATACTTTGATCATTCATTTTAGCTGAAATTGAAGTTATTAAAGGAATAGTTTTAGTTAATAATTTAATTCCTCCATCAACATTAACCATCCCATAATTTGAAAGTGTAACTTTAAAAATCGGTAACTCTTCAGATGAATTGATATTAGAAACAACTCCTAATTTATTTTTGACCTGGTTGAAATTAATATTCAAAGTAGATGTTTTATATTGAACTAAGTCATTATTACTTGTAAAACTCATAATAATCCAATTAAAATCATCTGTAATATTAATATTTACTAATTTGTCAAAATTAGGGTCATTACAACCCCACCAGTTGTTTGATAAATCTACATCACCAGTACTTCTATTAACAATTGCATAACCATCTTTATCCTTGTTATTATAGATAATTGAATGAGTTAAATTAGTGTTTGACCTGATTATAACTGCCCCACCTTCATTTCCTGCAACATTATTTGTGAAAATTGAACCCACAATAACCATATTACCATTGCTGTCGATTGCTCCACCGTTGTTAGTTGCTTTGTTGTTTGTGAAATTGGATTTAATAATAGTCAGTTCACCTGCATTATCAATAGCTCCAGCACCATATGCTTTATTATTGTCAAATAATGAGTTTTTAATAGTCATTTTTCCAGCATTATCAATAGCTGCACCATAACTTGTTGCAGTATTTGAAATAAACTTAGAATTATCTACAAGTACATTAGCACCAAAATTGAAGATACATCCACCCTCATCAGCATTATAATTAGATTCAAACAATGAATTTGTAATATTAACATTTCCATTATTAAGTCTCAATACACCTGCATTATGTGAAACATAATTTTTAATAAATTGAGAATTGTCAATTATTAAATTATTATTAGAATAAATTACTCCAGCCTGAAATGCACTATTGGATTCAAAAAGGGAATTTTTAATTATAGCTATTTTTTCATTATAAATAGCTCCACCAAACTGTTTAGCCCTATTAGAACTTAAAATTACACTATTTAAAGCAATATTAAGTTTATTGTAAATAGCTCCACCCCAAGTGGAAGCTACATTTTCATGAATCTGTGAGCTTTCAACAGATAAGTTTAAATCATTATAAATAGCACCACCAACATCACTAGCAGTGTTTGATTTTATAGTAGTCTGTTTTAAATTTAATATTCCGTTATTGTAAATTGCTCCACCTTTAGAAGCAGAATTATTAATAATATCAACATCATCAATATCTACACAACATCCTTTAAATCCGTTAATATAACAAGCACCACCACGATTAGCGATATTGTTGGAAATAGAAGTATTAGTTACAGATGAGTGTAAAAGAGCAAAGTAAATTCCTCCACCATCATATTTAGCAACATTATTATTGACAATGGAATCTTTTAAATCAATAGATCCCATACTTATATCAATACCACCACCACGTTCAGCAATATTGTTTTCAATGGTCATATTTTTCATTTTAGCAGTAGCTCTTGTTTCAACGGTGATTCCTCCACCCCATTGACCAGAATTGTTTTTAACAATACAATTCTCAGCAATTAGTGTGAATTCAGATACATAAATTCCACCGCCCTGTCTTGCAGAGTTATTTAAAAATATTGAGTCATATATTTCACATGCACCCCAACTTTTAACTCCTCCACCTAAATCGGAAACATCATTAGAAATGAATTTGGAATTGTGAATAATCAAACCTCCGCGATTATTATAAATTCCACCACCCCTAGCTGCGGAATTATTGTAAAAAGAACAGTTATAGACTAAAAATTCACCAAATCTATTATAAATCGCACCACCTTCAAGACAGGAGTTATTTGTAAAAGTTGTATCAACAATTTTTAAATACCCTACATAATTATCAATAGCTGCACCAAAACTTCCACGATTTGCATCAAATAAAGAATTTGTTACTATTAATTTTCCAGTATTACGAATAGCACCAGTTTCAGCATAGGTATTTTGAATTACAGAATCAGTGATACTTAAAACACCTAAATTAAAAATAACTCCACCTTCTGTTGAATTATAACCATTAGTAAAAGTCAATCCCCTAAAATTAACATTAACATCCTTGGATATTAAAAAGATGCTTGACTTATCACTAGCATTTAAAACAGTTTTAGAAGAATCCACCCCATATATATTAATGGATTTATCAACGACAATTGGAGTTCCATTACCATAATAGGTTTTATTTTCAAGATATATTGAATCACCAGGCTTTGCATTATCAATCATTACCTGAATAGATTCAAAATCATCATTTGTAACATTCATTGTTGAATTATCTTCTTGTGCATATACAACCCCGACAAACAACATTGAAAAAATTATCAAAAAAAGCATGAAAGCTTTAAAATTTTTATTAATTTGCATACCCCCAATCAATTGATTAAAAAATCATATGATTCAATATTATTTTTATAATATGACGAATTTATATAATTTTCATCGTAAAATAAATTATTAAACTCTCCTTTAAATTTTTC
>SAMEA3663275__coassemble_182_pt1 | contig 18593 bp, 22 predicted proteins | sample SAMEA3663275__metabat2_high_PE_031 | metagenome-assembled genome bin SAMEA3663275 (sample SAMEA3663275) | pig gut metagenome | biome: pig gut; feature: pig-associated habitat; material: faeces | place: China | collected 2013 | reverse complement strand
AAGTATGAAAAATTAAATTCTTTTTAATTTTTCTCTAATTTTTTTAACAGTAGGGTCAGAATAATCAATAGATAAGTAATCTGATCTTAACTTTAAATCAACATCAAATTGTCTTAACTTATTATTTATCACATTATCTATTTCAACATCTAATTTTTTTATTTGATTTTCAAAAGAACGTTGAGATTTAATAGCTGCAACATTAGTTTTGCGTGAAATCTTTTTAAGTTCTTCATCAACATCAAATTCTTCTTTTTTAGACATTAAAAACACCTACATTTCAATAATAGGTAATTGGATTTCTGTTACGTAATCTTTTTCATTCTCACAATTGTGAACGTTTTTAATTAAAACTTCTTTAGGTGAGCCGATAATGTCGTAATGGTTTTCCTGAGCAATTTCTACTAATTTTTCATAAGTGGACATAATATCATCAGCAGGGCCATAATGAATACCAGATAAAACTTTGTTTTCAATCATGTCAACAACACGAACTCTGTCAGTTTCATTAGCATCCTTTTTAATAGGAATACTTACATCAAATACTGCATCACCATCATTAACTTCATGTCTTGGTGAGAAATAAACGATAAATGGATCACCATCAGTTTCAATACCTTCAGCATCAACCCAACCCATTAACATTGAAAGGAAAATTCCCAAATCAGAAATTGGGGTTTTACAATTAATAACAGCTAATTTTTGTTCTGGAATTAGTTTAACTTCACTTTCCATTTTTACACCTTATTATTCTATAACATTTAATTAAATAAATAAACTTCTACTTCTTCGCCTTCGTCTAAAAGTTCAACAGATTTTGGAACTTTCACATACCCATCTGCAGAGGAAAGTGAAAATATTGCTCCGGAATCCTTAAATATTGGATGTACTTCTTCACCATCAACTTTAACAAGCTGATATTGCATTCTTCCAACAGGAGAATGAATTCTTCTAGTCATTTTACCCTTAACAGTTTCAAGTTCGAAGTTTTTATTAATACCTGCCAATTTAGTTAAAGGTTCCGCAATAAATGCATTGAATATCATTAAAGCTGAAACAGGGTTTCCTGGAAGGCCAATAACTAATTTATCATTGATTACACCAACAATAGTTGGTTTACCAGGTTGGACTGAAATACCATGAATGTGAACTTCACCTAATTCTTCTAAAACACTGTTTAAAACATCTCCAAGACCTGCAGAAGTTCCACCAGAACAGATTAAAATATCTACATCTTCAAGAGACTGGGTGATTTTTTGTTTGACTTCATCATAGTCATCTCTCATAACACCTAAGAAATGAGCATCAGCACCACAGGAAATAGCTGCGTTTTTAATCATTCCACCGTTTACGTCATAAATTTTACCGTAGGACAATTCTTCTCCTTGAAGAGTAATTTCATTTCCAGAAGATATTACTCCTAAAGTAGGTTTTTTATACACTTCAATAGTTTCAAAACCTTGTGAGAGCAATACTCCTATTTTACCCGGGTTTAAAAAGTCTCCTTTTTTAAGGATTAATTTACCTTCTTCAATATCAGAACCTTTTCTTGCAACATCCTGAGTTGGAGTAGCAGATGTTAATAAATTAACTTCACCATCAAATTTCTCAGCATATTCAACCATTACAACTGATTCAGATCCTTCAGGCATTGCAGCACCGGTACTAATCTCAATACATTTTCCTTTTTCAACTTTTTTATCAGTTGTAGCACCAGCTTCTAAAAAATCAATGACTTCTAATGTTTTAGGATTTTCTTCAGATGCTCCAAAACTGTCTTCAGCAAGAATTGCAAATCCATCTTTTAGAGCTTTGTTAAATGGAGGAAAATCCATTCTGGAATAAACATCTTCAAATAAGATTCTACCATAGGATTCACCAACAAGAACTTCTTCACTTTGTTGGGTTAATTTTTCCTGACATAACTTTTGAATAATGTCAATAGCTTCATCGCATTCTTTAATTTTTAAAAATTCAGTTCCCATAATCACCACTTATATAACAAACAATAAATTAATATATAATATATTAATAAATATATAAATAATTTAATCTTATTTATAAGAATATATTTAATAAAATTTGGAGGAGTTTATTTGTCTAAACCTAATCAAAATCAACAACAAGAATACAGGAGAGTTAGAACACCCAAGAAAGGTGAAATTCCAGGAGTAGTCGAACAAATTATGGGACATGGAAAGTTAAAAGTTCGCTGTGCTGATGGAAATATGAGAATGACCAGAATTCCTGGAAAAATGAAAAAACGTATTTGGATTCGTGAAGGAGACGTAATCCTTGTAAAACCTTGGGATTTCCAAGCTGATGAAAAAGCAGATGTAATCTGGAGATACACAAAAACCGAGTCAAACTGGCTTGAAAGAAAAGGCTACTTAAAAATGTAGTCATTACTACTTATTTTTTTGATTTTAATGGATCCTAAAATAGCTAAAGCAGATGCAAAACATGAAAAAATTCATTCCCGAAAAAGAAATAAAGATAGTTCTGATAGAAAAGTGGGAAATGAAATTTTTGACAAGATTACTTTAGAAACATTATATAAATTAGCTAATCAGGGATACATTGACATTTTAAATGGTGCTATAAGTACTGGTAAAGAAGCTAATGTGCTTACAGGCATCACTGATGATGAGAAATTCGTAGCAGTTAAAGTTTACAGAATTGCTACTTCTGATTTTAAAAAAATGGATTACTACCTTAAAGGAGATCCTAGATTCAACCTTAAAACCAAAAATAAAAGAAAAATCATCTATTCATGGGTTACAAAAGAATTTAAAAACTTAACAAGATTAGAAACTGCAGGGGTTAATGTTCCCAAACCAATTACAAGTGCAAATAATGTATTGTTAATTGAATTTATTGGCGATGAAAATGGAAATCCTGCACAGCCTGTTAAAAATCAGCCACCACAAAATCCAGATGAATTTTTCAATAAATTACTTGTAAATCTAAAACTCTTTGTAAATGAAGCAAAACTTGTTCATGGAGATTTATCCAATTACAATATCTTAAATAAAGATGAAGAACCGGTTATTATTGATGTTTCACAATCAGTTGTTTTAGATAACCCTATTTCAAAAGAACTTCTTGAAAGAGATATTAACACCCTTGTTCGTGAATATTCCAAATTAGGTGTTAAAACTAGCTTTGAAGAAGTTTGGGAATATGTAAATCCTAAATTTTAGCGATTTAACATAAAACTATTTTTTTTAAGATTATTGTCTAATCATCTTATTTTAATCCCATACGTTTTTTCATAAAGTTGCACTTTAAAAATATTTATTATTAATGAAAAGGAAATACGTAATTAAATATGATTATGGTGATTGTTTATGAATAATCGATACGAAATTGCTCGAGAATTTGCAAAGACAATAAATTCACAATATATCATTAAAATCATTTTATTTGGATCTGTAGCCAGACATGAAGATACAACAGAATCAGATATTGATATTCTAATTGTATCCAATTTCCCTGAAATGATTGAGGAGCAAATAGATAATGAAGTTGCTTGGATTATGCATGATAAAAATGAATTAATTTCCGCACATATAATGTCTGAAGATAGATTCAACAACACTCAACATTTTTCATTTTTAAGTAATATTCTTTCAGAAGGTATTGAAATTGGATGAAACAAAAGCATTTTTTGACAAATCTAACAAAAAATTAATTCTTGCAAAAACAGCATATTCAATGGATGATTATTCGGATGCAGTTAGTTTATCTTATTATTCTATGTTTTTAGTCGCCAAAGCATTGTTACTTAAAAAAGGAATTAAATCCCCAAAAACCCATACTGGTTTAATCCATTTATTTAATTTACATTATGTTAAAGAAAATGAATTTTCCTATGAAAAATATAAATATCTCGCATCTACACAGGCTCAACGTGAAACTGCAGATTATGACGCAATTGATGAACTTGATGAAAGAATTGCTAGAAAAAGGATTAAACAAGCAGAAGAATTTATCAAAGAAGGGAAGAAATTCATCTAATTTTAAGAACTGACCATAATTTTAAACACTTACCTAAATCTTTTTTAATAAAAAAATTCAATATTAACAGTGTGATATATTATAAAAATTTGTAAGGCAACAAAAGAAGACTTACCTCAAATACTTGATTTACAGTATTTAGCATACCAAAGTGAAGCCGAATATTTAAATAACTATAATATTCCTCCACTAAAACAGACATTAGACGAGTTGGAAGAGGAATTTGAAAATAAAATTATTTTAAAAGCCATATCTGATGAAAATAAAATCATCGGATCTGTTCGTGGAAATTTACAAGACAATACCGTCTACATAGGTAAACTAATGGTTCATCCAGATTACAGAAACAGAGGTTTAGGAAGTAAACTTTTATTAGAAATTGAAAATTATTTCCCAAAATCAAGGTATGAACTCTTTACAAGTACTCAAAGTGCACATAATATCAGATTATATGAAGAAGTAGGATATGTTGCATTTGATCAAAGAAAAGTAGATGATAAACTAACCTTTGTTTATCTGGAAAAACAATAAAAAAAATAAATCAATTATCATAGGATAATTGATTATCTAATTACTTTAATTTTTGTAGTCAAACAAGTGGTTCCATAGGTACTTGTTGACTTAAAACCAACTTTAACAGTGTATTTTTTATTTGCTTTTAATTTAATGGTAAGTTTTGCCTGTCCTTTGCTGTTTGTTGTTTTATAATAGGTTTTACCATTAATTTTGGATTTAACTTTAGTATTTTTAATTACTTTATTATCTGCAGTTTTAAAAGTAACAACCAATTGTTTATTTTTGCGAACAGTAGTTTTTGAAACTTTAATAATAGGTTTTAGAATTTTTACTTTAATGGTTTTGCTAGTTCCTGTGTAATATTTATTTCCATTGTAAATAACTTTAATATTAAATTTATTAGGAGTATTTTTAACATAGAAATTAGCTATTCCATAACTGTTAGTATAAGCAGTGTAAGTTTTACCATCTACTTGAATAGATACTTTTTCACCTTTAATTCCTGCATTGTTGCAGTTTACCAATTTTACAGATAACTTTTTAGAACTTTGATAATATTTTACAAAATCATTTACAACCAAAGTAGTGTATTTTGAATCTACCTTAATATACAAAGTTTGATTGTTGATAGTTGCGTAAACTACATCCTCATAAGAGTTAGGCTTAATATTAAATGTTGCAACACCATTTACAAGTTTCTTTGTAATTGATTGTGAGAATGTATGAACAGTAACTTCCAAAGGAAGATTGATTGTTTCATTTAACTTATAGATTTGTTTTGTTTCATTATCATAGTAATAATTTAAATCTACAGTCACTAAATTATCTTTATTTTTGTATACAACACCATTATTTGCTGAAAAAGTCATAACCAACCATCTGGAAGCGTTGATTTTTTGAGGTGTGTAGTTACTATTATGTGGACAGTAGTAATAAGAACTAATTGTATTTTGACCCCACCAGCAGTATTGTATGGTTGCAGTTTCATCTAATCCGAAATCACCAAATTTTTCATTTTCAATAAGATAGTTTCCAACAATAGCACAGTTTTTCATAAAAAGATCTGTGTCTTCATAGTTGTTACTTACTGCTGCAAGATAACCTGCGTGATTTTTTTCAAATATAGAATTATAAACTTCAGTTAAAACATGATGACCACTTGGAGGTGCTAATAGAGCAGCAGCATAATATTGAACATCATTATATCCAAAATAACTGTTGTTAATAAGAGCATACTTATGGTTACTTATAGCCCCACCAGTATAGTTTGTAGATAAATTAACAAACCTGCAGTTGTTGATTGTTGCATTACCAAGATTTAACAAAGCACCTGCTGAATAAACAGAATAACTGTCAGAAAATGTACAACCGTCAAGGTTTAAGATTCCATCAGCCACCATACATGCTCCAACACTATCTCCTGCAGTTAAAACGTTTTTAGTGAAAATAGAATTTTTAACATCAGTATTTCCACTTGTAAAAACAGCCCCACCATACTTTGTTGCAGTATTATTCATAATACATGAATCTTCAATTATTAATGTTCCTGAACTGATTATTGCTCCTGCATTTCTTTGTGCTTTAGAATTAGATAAAATGGAGTTTTTAATTGTAATTTCTCCACCATCATTATAAATTAATCCACCAAAATCAGCAAAACCGTTAGTTAAAGTAAGATTAATTAAAGTTAATTTAGCATTTGAATTCATTGTGAATAATCTTGAAATAGATTCACAATCAACAATAGTACTTTCTTTTGATTTACCGATGAGAGTAACAGATTTATCCAATGTAATATTTCTGTTATTTTCACCAGAGTATTTTCCTTCATTTAAATATATAGTAGAATCCATCGAAGTAGAATTAATAGCATATCCTATACTAGCGTAAGGATTTTGAGGACTTCCATCCCCTAAATTATCATCACCATCAGGTGAAATATATACTTCAAAGGAATCTGAACTAGTAATATTCTCTTCTACTGCACTAACACAGCTTACTGTTAGAATTACTGATAAAATCAATAAAAAAACAGCTATTTTTTTATATCGCATATTCATTTCCACCATATGTATAAATATTCTTATCGATAGTATTATGTTAGTAAAATAAAATTAATAAAGATATCTAAAAAAATTTGATACAATTACAATAAAATAGTAAAAACGAATTTTTAATCCTAAATTTTAAATAACTCCAATTAAATAAGTATTATTAATTTAAAAAAAGGTGAAATTATGCCGGAAACAGATTATTTAAAAATACCTCAAAATAGAGTAGGGGCATTAATTGGAAGCAATGGAGGAGTTAAAAGATCCATTGAAAAAGCAACTGGCACTATTTTAGATATTGATAGTGATGAAGGTACTGTTTACATAACACCTAGTGACAATATGGAAGACCCATTAGGAGTTTGGAATGCAAACCATATTGTTAAAGCAGTTGCACGTGGTTTCAATCCGGAAGTTGCATTAAAATTAGTTAGCGACGATTATTATTTGGAAGTAATTAGCCTCCCATTATATATTGGAAAATCCAAAAAAGCCCTTGCAAGACACAAAGGTAGAATTATTGGAAAAGATGGAAAAACACGTGAAATTATTATGGAAATGGCTGAAGTAGATATGGCAGTTTATGGTAAGACTGTTTCATTTATTGGTGAAATGGACAACATAATGGTTGCTAAAGAAGCTATTGAAATGATTTTAAAAGGATCCAGACACAAATCAGTTTACGGATTCTTAGAACATAAAAAAGAAGAATTAAAAATGAAAGAATTCAAAGACCTTGTTGGAATTGAAGATGATAAAATCGAATTCAAAGACGGCATTGACTTTGATGAAAAAACCTTAGAGTAACATCATTGTTACTTTAATTTACTTTTTTTAAACTAACCCAATATTTTAATCACATAATCGAAAAATCTATATATACTTTAACCAACATATATAGGTAGTGTAGTGTAAATACTATATTTTCTACATATTTTTTATTATTATTTTAATACATATTTAGACAAGTTAGATAGGGCGCCGTAAAAATATTACTTTTCAAATGCTCTCTAATTCCATTTAAATATAAAACATCACATAATAAAAATAAATAGACATTCAAAGGAGGAAAAATTTTTGCCAAATCAAGAAGCAGGAACCGATTGGAGAAATGATTTTAAGAACTTGACTCCATCCGAGTTCTTTAGGAAAAATAAACAGATGTTAGGATTTACAGGTAAAATTCGTTCATTAACTATCGTATTCCACGAATTGATTACAAACAGTTTTGACGCAGCAGAAGAAGCTGGAATTTTACCAGAAATCGATATTGAATTAAAAAGAGTGGATAAAGAACACTATATTCTCAGACTCAAAGATAACGGACCAGGTATTCCTGAAGATTACGTTATGAGAGTATACTGTAGTATGTTTGCAGGATCAAAATTCAGAAACATACAATCCAGAGGACAACAAGGATTAGGTTGTAGTGGTTGTGTATTACTCTCACAAATGACTACTGGTAAACCAGCTCATGTAATTTCCTGTTACAAAGAAAACGGAGAAATTAAAGGAGTTAAAATGAAATTCCAAATGGATGTAAAAAACAACCGTGGAATTTTAATGGAAAGAGAAGACTATCCTGCTGAAAGTACTGGAGTATGTATTGAATTGCAATTTAAAGAAGTTTCCTACTCTCTTGCAGAACAAGGTGCTTTTGAGTACATCAGAAGAACCATGATTGGAAACCCTCATGCAAAAATTACATTCAGAGATCCATCCGGACACAAATACATATTTAAAAGAGCTGCAGACATTGTTCCTGTTCTTCCAAAAGAAGTATTACCTCACCCAAAAGGTGTAAGTGCTGACGACATCATGACAATGGCACAAAATACTGACAGTAGAAGATATAAAAGTATGTTAACCTCATCATTATCAAGAATGTCAAATAAAAGAGTGGACGAAATTTCTGAACTTACAGGAATTGACATGAACAAACGTCCAAAAGACCTCACTTTCCCTGAAGCAGAAGCTATTGTTCAATGCTTCAAGAAAATGAAATTCATGGCACCTCCAACTGATGGACTTATACCAATCGGATCTGAACAAATCGAAAAAGGTATGAAACAAATCCTCAAACCTGAATTTGTAACAACAATTACCAGAAAACCTGTAACCTACCAAGGTGGGGTTTCATTCATTATCGAAGCAGGTCTTGCTTACGGTGGAAAATCCGGTAGAGTTGTAAAAGAACAAAGAAAATCAGAGATTATGAGATTTGCAAATAGAGTTCCATTAACTTTCGATGCAGGAAGTTGTGCTATTACTGAAGCACTTAAAAGTATCGACTGGAAACGTTACGGTCTTAAAGACTTAGATAACACTCCATTAACATTATTTGTAAACATTATTTCAACTCAGGTACCTTACCTCTCAACTGGTAAACAAAGTGTATCCCCAGAACCTGAAATTGTTCATGAAATCAGACAATCTACAATGAAATTAGCTCGTAAACTTCAAAAACACCTTAGAGCTAAAAAAGCAGCAAAAGAAAAAGAAAAACGTTCCAAAGTATTTGAAGATTACATGCCAGTAATTATCGAAGAAGCTGCAAAACTTGGGGAAACTGGAGTCCCAGAATATCAGGAAGTACTTGCAAAAGTTACTAAAAGAGCTCTTGCAGAGTTACTTGGTGAAAAGGTTGAAGAAGAAGTGGAAGAAGAAGAACTTGATGCAATCATCATGGAAGAAGTTGATGAAAGAGGAAATGCTGTTGAAGAAGGAAACAGTAGTTTAGACAACTTCATTGAAGATGATGTTGATGATGGATTTGAAGATTAGGTGATTTAAATGGCTGAAATTAAAGAAGACCAAAAATCTCATAGGGAACTTAGAAAAGAATACACCTACAATAAATTAAAAGGATTAGGTCAAGAAATTATTGAAGAAATTGAAAAACAAAAAGTTCCTTCAATTAAAGTTCCATCCAGAGGTACTGGAAATATTGTTTATGACGATGCTAAAAGATACTACGTATTAGGAGACAGATACGGAAGAAGATCTTTAGGTAATGTAAAACAAATCAGAAAATTAGGACAAATGGTTTATGTAGCTAACTTCTGTAAAGATTTAGTTGCTCGTGAAAAAACCGCAACTATCAGGGAGATGTATTACGTTTCTGAAGGTTGGGGAATAAGCTTTAAATCACAACAAGAATCCAACATTGTTGGAGAAGATTTAGAAGTAACTCTTGGAACCACTCGTGAAGACTTAGGATTAATGCCTGAGGAAGACGGAGCATCAGTTTATGGAGATATTACTCTCTTAGATGACGATGTTGAAATTAATGCTGCAAAAGCTGGAAAATCAGGTTATACTATCTCACCAACTATTGACCAAGTTGAATTTTTAGACTGCAATGTAGACAGAGTTATTGCAGTGGAAACCATGGGGATGTTCCACAGGATGGTTCAGGAAAATGCTAATAAAAAATTCAACACTTTAATTGTTGGACTTAAAGGACAAGCAGCACGTGCTACAAGAAGATTCATTAAAAGAGTTAATGAAGAATTAGATTTACCAGTTTACATCTGTAACGACGGAGACCCTTGGGGATTCCACATTGCACAGGTAATTATCTCTGGAAGTGCAAAATTAGCTCACGTTAACCATGACTTAGCAACACCAGATGCTAAATTTATGGGAGTTACAGCATCAGATATTATCAACTACGATTTACCAACTGATAAACTCAAAGATGTTGACGTAATGAGACTTAAAGAGCTTGCTAAAGACCCAAGGTATAAAAGTGAATTCTGGCAAAATGAAATTAAGAAAATGCTTAGAATTGGTAAAAAAGCAGAACAGCAATCTTTCTCCAAGTATGGGCTTGAGTATGTAGTAGATACCTACTTCCCACAAAAACTTGAGGAGTTAGAAAGTTAAATCTAATTAACTTATAGGTGATAAAATGTCTGAAAAAGAAATTAAAGTTGTCGGTATGCACTGCCCTTCATGTGTAACTGCAGTGGAATTATGCTTAAAAGATGTTGACGGAATCGATGATGCAAAAGCAGATTTAGATACTGGTATAACCAAAATCACCTTATCTGCTGATGTAAGCAATGCAGACATCAACGAAGCAGTTGAAGAAGCAGGATTTAAAATTGAATAAATCCTCTTCATTTACTTTTTTTATAAAAATAAACTTCTTTTTAAAATATTTAAATACAAAAAATAAAAAAAATAAAGTTCTTTTAAATAGTACTTTTAAAAGAACAGACGATACGGTTAATTTACCATATCAGAATCAATGGATTTGCCAGTAAATTCACCGGAAGGACTTACTTCATTAATTTTAAAATAATAATCATTAATATCATCTACATGAATTGTGAAGTAGTAAGTTCCACCCACACCTAACATTCCATCATTATAATCTTGAACAAACTGTTTATCTATAACATGAGCCCCATGACTTTCACCACCATTGGAAACCCAATAATATCCAGTACTAGGATTTGCATGTACAGTCATGACAAAATTATTATTCTCGTCCAAAATAGGACCAGATTGACTATTAGCAGCTACAACAAAGCCTACTGAAGATATCAACACTAATCCAAATATTAAAGCCACTTTTATTTTTTTAGAAATCATTTGATTACCTCTATTTTGAAACATTTTTATTATCAACCAACATCCAGACAAAATATTTTGCCTAGAAATTTTGGTTTAACAAAACTTACAATTAGTATTGCTCAATCAAATATATAAATATTTTGGTACTCCTAAAAAATTATATTTCAAAATAAAATAAATTATCAAATTTTAAATAAGTTAAACAACAAAATATAGTTTATATAATAATTTTTTAAATCTATTATAAATAAGGGATTAAAATGAAAACTGTTGCAATTAATGGTTATGGAACCATCGGTAAAAGAGTGGCTGATGCTGTAGCTGCTCAAGATGATATGAAAGTAATTGGTGTAAGTAAAACTAGACCAAACTACGAAGCAAGAACTGCTGTTGAAGAAAAAGGATATCCATTATACATTGGAATTCCAGAAAGAGAACACTTGTTTAAAGAAGCAGGAATTGAAATAGCAGGTACTGTTGAAGACATGATTCAAGAAGCAGACGTTGTTGTTGACTGTACTCCAGGATCTATTGGACCACAAAATCTTGAAATGTACAAAAAAGCTGGCGTTAAAGCTATTTACCAAGGTGGAGAAGACCATGATTTAACCGGTCTTTCATTTAATGCTATTTCTAATTATGATGATTCATACGGTGCAGATTACACAAGAGTTGTATCATGTAACACCACCGGATTAACCCGTACATTATCTACAATTGACCCAATTGCAGATATTAAAAAAGTTAGAGCAGTAATGGTAAGAAGAGGATCTGACCCATCTGAAGTCAAAAAAGGTCCAATTAATGCAATTGTACCAAATCCTCCAAAAGTTCCTTCTCACCACGGACCTGATGTAAAAACAGTTATGAACGGAATTGATGTAACAACTATGGCATTACTCGTACCTACTACCTTAATGCACCAACACAATATTATGGTTGAAATCAACAATGAAGTTGAAACCGAAGAAATCGTTGAAGCATTAGAAAAACGTTCCAGAGTAATGGTAGTGTCCGCAGAAGAAGGTTTAGGATCAACTGCTGCATTAATGGAATATGCTAAAGAACTTGGAAGAAACAGAAACGATTTATACGAAATTCCAGTTTGGAGAGAATCCATTAATGTTGTAGGAAACGAATTATTCTACATGCAAGCTGTGCATCAAGAATCTGACGTTGTTCCTGAAAACATTGATGCTATCCGTGCACTTTTAGAAATGGAAAGTGACAACGAAAAATCTATTGCTAAAACCAACAAAGCTATGGGAATATTCTAATTCCCACAATTTACTATTTTTTTACGATTTAAATGAAACAAAAAGTACTTTTTGGACCTGCTGGAAGTCCTGTTGATTACAAAGGCGCAGCATACAAAGCTCCAAAATATATTTCCCAAGAGGGACTTGATTCTTATGAATACCAATCACCATATGGAGTAAGAATTGGAGAATCTTCTGCAAATACCCTAAAAGAAGAATCCGAAAAACATGACATTTTAGTTTCAATGCATGCTCCATATTACATTAATTTATGTGCAAAAGAAGAATCAAAACTTGATAAAAGTATTGGTCATTTAATAGCTGCTGCACGTGCTGGTGAATGGATGGGTGCTTACAGATTAGTATTCCACCCAGGTGCTTATTTAAATAGAAAACCTGAAAAAGCAATGGAAATATCTAAAAATACCGTAAACAGATTGTTTGAAGAACTTGAAGCTGAAGGTATTGAAGAGTTCACATTTGCACCAGAAACTACTGGTAAGAGAACTCAACTTGGAAATGTTGGCGAAGTTGTTGAATTATGTGCAACTTTTGATCATTTTGAACCAACAATTGATTTTGCACATGTACATGCAAGAGGAAGAGGTTTTTTAAATAAAAAAGAAGATTACAATTGTATTTTTTCAACAATTGAAGACCAATTAGATATTGACATCTTACACTGCCACTTTACAACAATTGAATATGGAAAAGGTGGAGAAGTAAAGCACCATACATTAGATGAAAGTGATGAGTATGGACCCGACATCCACGATTTGCTATCTAATTTAATTGATAATGGCTGGAATGCAAATATTATTTGTGAAACTCCACTTAGAGATGTGGATTCACTTAAAATGAAAAAAATATATGAAGAATTAAAATAATATTAGCTTTAACTGAGAGAAAATAACATTAATTAAGAAAGTGATTCAATGGTCAAGATATCTGTAATTATACCAGTTTATAATGTTGAAAAATATTTAAAAGAGTGTTTGGAGAGTGTTGTTAACCAAACACTAAATGATATTGAAATCATTTGTATTGATGATGGCTCAACAGATTCATCACCATCAATTCTTAAAGAGTATCAAAACAACGATGAAAGGTTTATTATTATAAACCAAGAAAACAGCGGCCCAGGAGCTGCAAGAAACAGAGGGATTAAAGAAGCTAAAGGTAAATACACCTATTTTTTAGATTCTGATGATTATCTTGAATTAGATGCTCTTGAGAAATTATACGATGTTGGTGAAAAAACAGATGTTGATTTTATAATTTTTAAATTAAGAAGATTTTGTGATGAAACAAAAGAATATCTTACTTCCCCATATTATGATATGGCAAATATTGAAGATGAATTTAAAAATAAAGTAATTACATACCAGGATATTAAAAAACATATCTACACAATGGTTGTTTCAACACCTGCAAAACTTTATAGAACTGATTTAATTCGAGATATCAAGTTTCCGGAAAATATTCTTTTTGAAGACAATGTATTTTTCATTGAATCAACATTAAAATCAGATAAGCTATTTATTTTAGATGAATACTTATATAACCGCAGAATCCGTGACAATTCAATTACAACATCTGATGAAAGCGATTATAAGGACACAATTACTATTTCCAATCTTATGGTTCAAATAACAAAGGATCTTGGAAAATACGAAGAGATGAAAGAATATATTTATCCTCGTAAAATAGGAAATACAAACCTTATTATTAATCAGATAAATAATCCTGAAATGAAAGAAGAGTTTTTTAAAGAAGTAAAAGAAGATTTCAAAAAGCATTTGGATGAATATGAATCTGATGATTTCTTTGTCAACAAATTAAATGATAAAACCAGACATATTTTTTATAGTGGAATAAACTGCAAAACCAGTGAGGAGTTTATTTTATCCATTAAGTTATTTGATGCTGAGCATAAAATTAAAAAGCTTAAAAAGAAAAACAAAAAGTTAAAAAAAGAAAACAAACGTATTAAATCCACAAAAGCATACAAAATATGGAAAAAATACATTAAAATAAAAAAGAAACTGTTTAAATAATTAATAATCTTTTACAGAGTCGATTAAGTCATCCATATCTTCAAAAAGATTATTGATATCTTCAATATCATGTTCATTGGAACTTAAACGAATAACCATCTCATCTATTAAATCATTCATTTTACCTATGAATGTTTTTAATAGCTCAATTTTTTTATCAATTTCTTTTTCAACAAAATGATTTTTACCATCACAAACATCAACCATTTTTCTTGTAACATCCAATTGCATATTAAATAGCTTGTTGGACTCATTAATAGATGATAAAAACTTATTATATGAGAAATGATTAGAATCAAAAAGTTTATTTAGCAATTCCTTAGCATTTTGCTGTCTAAACTCATATTCTTCATCTATAGCATCAAGAGCATCATTATATCTGGATTGGATTTTTTCAACATTCCTATTATTCCTTTGAACCTTTTTTCCACATTGAGTGCAAAATTTTTGATTAAAATCCAATTTAGCTCCACAATAAATACAAAAATGATTTTTATTAGTCATCGAAATAGTATTTTAATCTTTATTTTAATAAATATTATGATTTAAAAACCCCATCAAATATTTAAACAATTAAAACAAATGTTAAAAATAAAAAAAATAGGAGGGAGAGTAATGAAAAATGATAACAAAAAAGCAGAAATCAAAACAGCTAATCAAAAACAAAATACTAAAAAAGCAAAAACCAACGAAAGTGCTGAATGTGTCATTTTAAAACCTGTTGGATATCCATTTGAATTTGGTTTAATGGATGAAGATATTGAAATTACCAACATTGAACTGTTTGAAGAATATGCACGTGAACAGTGGCTAGGATTAGTTGTAAAAGAAAATTCACATTTATTTGATCAAAAAATTATTCCCGACTATGGTTTTGAAATCGTAAAAGCAAAACCAAATAACTCATTAATTACTGAAACAACCAGAATTAAACTTATTACTGATGAACTGGAAAATAAGAAGAAAAAAACTGCATTCAAGTCAAATATTCATCTTTCAGATATTGTTGGACAAACTAATGCAAAAAATAAAATCAAAGTTATATCCAAGTACTTAGAAGACCCTGAGAAATTCGGACAGTGGGCTCCTCGAAACATTTTGTTTTACGGACTTCCAGGTACTGGTAAAACTATGCTTGTCAAAGCACTTGCTAACGAACTTGATGTTCCATTGCATTTAATTAAAGCAACAACATTAATCGGTGACCATGTGGGAGATGGTTCATCTAAAATTCATGAATTATTCAAAAAAGCAAGTGAAGACTCACCATGCATAATCTTTATTGATGAAATTGATGCTGTTGCACTACACAGATCATTTCAGTCACTAAGAGGAGATGTTTCTGAGATTGTAAACTCACTTTTAACTGAAATGGATGGAATTAATGAAAATGATTCAATAATTACAATTTGTGCTACTAATAATCCAAGCAGCTTAGATTATGCAATCAGAAGCAGATTTGAAGAAGAAATTGAATTTAAATTACCTGATGATGAAGAAAGATTAATGATTATTGAGAATAATCTTAAAACTATGCCTCTAGACTACAATCTTGATTTGGAAAAAATAGTAAAACAAACAAAAGGCATGTCTGGAAGAGACATAAAAGAAAAGATATTAAAAACTGCACTCCACAATGCAATTGCAACTGAGAGTGACATACTTACAATGAAAAATATTGATTATTCTATAAAATCAACCAAAATTAAAAATAAAGATGTTAAAGGGATGTTTGAGTAAATTTAATTAAAAATATACTCACACGCTGCAAGAATATCCTCATTTTCATCTTTTGCAGCTTTTTTTACTTTTTTAGAAACATCATAAAATATCTTATTAACAATAGAATTTGTTAAATTATCCAATATTTTATCGCTACCATCTACATCACTTAACTTGCCAATAGCTTTTTGAGTTTCACGTTCACGTATATACTCCATAGATGCTCTTAAATTACCAAGTAATTCATCAACTTTCATTATTTTAAAGGATTCTTTAAGTAAAATGAACTCATCATTGATGATATTTTCTGCTTCAGCAAATTCCTTTTTTCTAAGGTTAGTATTTATCTCAGCAATTTCTCTTAAGTTGTCAATATTGAATGACTTGACACCTAATTCCAAAACATCTTCTGAAATATCACGAGGATTTGCAATATCAATTAACATTAAGCTTTCATAATCCCTAGGACTTTTTAATAAACGTTCTTTAGTAATAATCGGGTGAGGCGCACTGGTAGCACTAATAACCAAGTCAGCAGTTGCCAAATACTTTTCTAGGTCATTAAATAAAATAGCTTCACCGCCTAAATCCTTAGCAAGGTCTACTGCAACATAATAAGTCCTGTTTGCAACAAAAATAGCATTTAAATCTTTCTCAGCAAGTGCTTTAGCAACTAATTTACCCATTTTTCCAGCACCAATTACCAAAACAGATTTGTTTTCCAAATCACCAATATATTTTTCAGCCAAATCAATAGCTGCAGAACCAATTGATACAGAACCTTTGTTGATATTGGTTTTATTTCTAACAACCTGACCAACATGAATAGCTTTTGTAAAAATAGCATCCAAAATTTTACCACAGTGACGATCTTTAACTGCTTTGTGCTTTGCATCCTTAACCTGACCTAAAATCTGGTCTTCTCCAACAATCATAGATTCTAAACCGGAAGTCATACGTAAAAGGTGCATAACAGCAGACTGACCATAATCAATAACAATACTCTTGTTTTCATGAGAAAGTAACTCTTCATCTTCAGGAATATGCTTATTGTGAATGAAATATTCCTTTCTGTTACATGTACTAATCTCAATATATTCAACAATAGAATATTTTTCTTGTAGTTTTGCAAATAATTCGTCAATATCTTTTGAAATAATCTCCATAGACTGAATATCTGCAAGTTTATGGTCAACTCTTAAATTTAATATCAATTTAATCCCCTTATCAAATCGTCAATATAATCTTTGGCTTCGACAATATTTCTATTTTTAATTAAAACATTGATTTTTTCATCTTCAAAAATTTCATAAAGACATTTTCTTCTATCTTTCTGGTCTTGAACGATTCCTTTTAATTTGTTTCTGGCATAATCCTGAAGTTCTATTTCCAAGATATCCTCTTCAGTAATTATTGATTGAATTTTTTTTCTTAATTGGCGAGCCATAAGTGGGCTTTTTCCACCGGTAAAAATAGAAATTTCAATATCTCCAATATTAAAACTTGTTGGAACAATTACATTTCCTTCACTAGGAAAATCTGCTCTGTTAAGAAGTTTATCTTCAGCAATTTTAGAAACATAATTGGACAGGGTTCTATCCCCACTAGCTATTACAACAAAATCAGACCATTCAACTAAATCATCAACGTCCTCAGTAGAGCATAAAATAGCTCCTTTTGATACTAATTCATCAGCCAAATTATCTCCAGCCAGTTTAACATTAGCACCATGGTCTAAAAATTTATTTGCACGTCTTGTTGCAACTTCGCCAGTTCCTAAAATAAAAACATTCAAATTAGATGTTTTTAAATAAATAGAAGTCCAGTCCATTTTAATCATTATCAAGAGATTTAGCACGTAAAACTTTTACAGCAGCCCTTAAATCATCATTGCATTCTTTTAAAACATCCATTGCTTCAAGTTTGGTAATGTTGAATGTTTCTGCTAATGCTTCAGCTTTTTCATCAGGATCAGGTTTAGTAACTCCAACTAATCTCTCAGATAATTGTTTTTTTAAGTCTAAGTATTCTTCATGACTTAATCCAATACTATTTAATGACATATCTCTTAATGGACAAGGTTTAGATGGTTTACAACACCATACAAGTGATCCAAAGCAGGTTCCTGCTCCTTCACCTAATCTAGTTTCCCTACCGAATTGAGTTTTAATTTCAATATATTCTTTAGGAGTTAAGTTAACTTCCTGTAATGCATTTAATACTGGGCACGGTTTTACTGGAGGACAACAAAAAGCAAGTCCTCTGACATCTCCTCCTCTACAAATATGAGACGGCGCATCTTCCCAAGTCATAATAAACCTCCAAAAAATTCTTTATCATTGTAAAATTATTATTAAGAAATAATTATAAAATAATAATATAAT
>SAMEA3663275__coassemble_43_pt1 | contig 39811 bp, 35 predicted proteins | sample SAMEA3663275__metabat2_high_PE_031 | metagenome-assembled genome bin SAMEA3663275 (sample SAMEA3663275) | pig gut metagenome | biome: pig gut; feature: pig-associated habitat; material: faeces | place: China | collected 2013 | reverse complement strand
TGATACAATTGTAGAAATCGTAACTGGAAAAGGAAACACCAAATATATCAGATTCTATTCCAGTAATTATATTGAAACTGATTTCGAAAACAGAAAAATTAATGGATTTTTACAGGATATTACTAAAGATATTGAAATTAAACAAGATTTAGAAGATTCTATTGTTAATCAGACAATTTTACTTAAAGAGGTTCACCACAGAGTTAAAAATAACTTGCAAATCATTTTAAGTTTAATTAATCTTGAATTAAAATTCAACCATGAGGACTATGAAAACATCTTAAAGAAAACTAGAAACAGAATTCTTTCAATGGCTTCAATTCACGAGCAGGTTTATAATTCTTCAGATATTACTCACGTTAACTCTGATGAATATCTTAAATTGACCTTGGAAAACTTATTTAACTTATATTCCTCTAACATAAAATTGCATCTTGATATCATATCTTATGAATTACATATGGATAAAGCAATTCCTCTTGGTTTAATAATAAATGAATTAGGTTTAAACTCAATAAAATATGCATTTGATGATGATGAAAAAGGTAATTTCTATGTTAAATATAGAGAAGAAAACAATTTATGCAAATTAACCATTTGGGATGATGGTAGAGGACTTCCTAAAGACTTTGATGTGGAAAAATCAAGAAGTTTAGGATTTACCATCATTAGAAATTTAACAAAACAAATTGATGGTGAATTAGAAATTTTAGATTTACCTGAAGGTTTTGGAGTTAAAATTAATTTTAGAAACGATTTATAAAAAAAAGAAATGAGGATAAAACCTCATTAATCTGTTTTATTTAATTCTTCGATTTTTTTATCAAAATCAATGAATTTACGAGCAAGTCCTGAGAAATACGGGATGTATACTTTTGAGAATGCTACTCTTTCTGGATTTTCACCCATTTCAGCAATTCTATCTTTTACTCCGTGGATTTTACGTTCTACTTCATCATACATTAAATCTCCAGGGAATTCACCAATAAATACACCGTCAGCACCATTTTCAAGTGCATATTGAATATGTCTTGGTCTTACACGATTTACTGAAATTACTTTGATAATATGAATAGATTCAGGATAGGATAATCTGTTTACACCAATATTATCAGCAGCAGTATAACCGATATTATCCAAGAATACCAAAATCATACGTTGGCCTTCTTGTTTTTTAGATAAAACTCCTTTGATTGTAGATATGATTTTCTCATCAATGTTACCGTTAACTGTAATAGCTCTTTGATTACATCCGATAAGACATTTACCACATCCAGTACAGCTCATTGGATCAATATAAACCTCATCATTTTGTATGCTCATGGATTTATATTTACATCTTGATATACAATCTCCACAGACAATACATTTTTCTGTATCAATTTCTGCAATAAATGGTTCGATTTCTACACCACCGTAGTTATATTCATTAACTTTTGATGCAGCTGCAGTTGCCTGCATAATTGAATCTGTAATGTCTTTTGGATCTTGTGCGGTTCCACATACAAATATACCCTGTACATCTGTTGTAACTGGTTTGATCTTAGGGTGAGATTCTTTAATAAATCCATCTTCAGTAGTACCTACATTTAAGATTTCTGCAATCTCTTCGGTTCCTTCTGATGGTTCCATTGCAGTTGATAAAACAACCATATCTGCTTCAATTTCAACAAATTCTCCTTTGATTGTATCTTCTGTTCTTACAATGAAGTTTTCACCTTTTTTAACTACTTCACCAGGACGTCCTCTAATGAAACGTACTTCATTTTCCTGAGTGTGCTTATAGTACTTTTCAAACATTCCTGGAGTTCTAACATCAGTATAACAGATTAGAACATCTGTATCAGGATATTTGTGTTTAATAATATTAGCATTCTTTAAAGCTACTGTACAGCAGACTTTAGAACAATACCTGTGTCCATCTGGTTTTTCATCTCTTGAACCAACACATTGAATCATTACAACACGTTTTGGAACTTCTCCATTTGATTTTAAGAGTTTACCTTTTGTAGGTCCATTAACTCCAGTAATACGACCTAATTCAGATTGTGTTATTACATCATCATAACGTGTGTATCCATATTCAGGTCTTTTTTCCATGTCAAAGAGTTTATGGCCTGTTGCTACAACAACGGAACCTACTTGGAGAGGAATTCTTTCAGGTTTTCCTTTAAGCCTAATAGCTTTCATATTACATTGTCTAAAACAATCACCACATTTGGAACAGTTATCCATATCAATAACATATGCTTCAGGATAAGATTGACCAAATGGTCTGTAAATTGCTTTTCTTAAAGATAAATTGTCATTCCAGTCGTTTGGAACTTCAACTTCACATACTTCAGCACATTTACCACATGTAATACATTTGTCAACATCAACATATCTTGGAGATTTCTCCAATATTAAATTGTAAGTTCCAGCACGTCTTTCTGCTTCAATAACTTTAGTATTTGTTAATACTTCAATATTTTCGTTCCAGACAAGCTCATTTAAAATTGGATTTAAAAGACACATTCCACATTCTTCTGCAATTTTTACAGGTGAAAATACTTTACCAATTTTAGCCATATGTCCACCAATGGATGGGGACTGTTCAATTAAGGTAACTTTTGTTCCCTGTTTGGCAAGAGATAAAGCTGCGTTCATTCCAGCTATTCCTCCACCAATAACTGCTACTTCATCAGGAGTTTGACAATAAATTGGGTCTACTGCATCTGATTGTTTAACCTTTTCGATAGATGCATTAATAAGAGTAATAGCTTTATGAGTTGCTTTTTGTTTGTCTGAGTGTACCCAGGAACATTGTTCTCTTATATTTGCCATATCCATCAAATATGGATTTAATGGTTTAATATAATCCTGGAATATTTTTTCGTGGCTTATTGGTGAGCATGCTGCAACTACAACACGGTCTAAATCATGGTCAAATATTGCATCACGAATAATTTTACGTCCGTTAAGTGAACATAAATTTTCAAATTGTCCAATGAATTCTACATCAAGTGCTGCTTTTACTTCATCTAAATCAATAGTGTCAGAAATGTTTCCTCCACACTCACATAAAAACACGCCAATTTTTAAATCATCCCTCATTTGTTGACCTCCTTCAATTCATTAATTACTGAATCTATTGGTACAGTATGAGTTTTAGCACCTATTACCTTATCTAAATCTCCACCCATTGCTAGTGCAAGGAATTGGGTGATATTAAGGTGAATAGCTTTGAATTTTCTACCTTCACGTTCTCCAATTAAGTGTTGGTATCTGTCAAATTGAATGTGACAGTTAGGACATAAATGAACTAATATATCTACATCTTCATCTGCTATTGAGTTCATTTTGTCTGCAGTTGCATTAAATGATAAATCAGGATTGGAGTATCTTTGTCTAAATCCTGTTCCGCATGTTGTACGTTTATAATCATACCATCCTATTGTTTTACAACCACATTCTTCAATTAATTCATCAAGAATATTAGGATCTCTTACACCACCAATTGTGTCTTCATAGTGTACTTTACAGTAGTGACATCCATGGTGAGTTGCAATAGTATAGTCACTTAAATCATATTTGATATTCTTTTTAATTTCATCTTTTTTACCATATAAAATATCTACTACATGGAAAATGTTTTCAGTTGGTTTTAAATCATCTTTTTCGTATTTTAAATGAGATAAACCATTTTCATCAAATAATGTATTAATATGATTTCTTAAATCATCTTTAGTGTTGAGTAATTTTACTGATTTTTTGTTGATTGCATAACATGTTGCACACATCATAACTAGATTTTTACGATTTAAATCACTAGCTACTTTAAAATTACGTGCACCTATAGCTGTTGTGTCTACCTGGTCAAATACATCTGAATAATGTCCAAGTCCTGTACAGCAGGTTTGTTTTTCTGATATTGCATAATCAACACCTAATTTATCAAATACAAATTTAGTTGATGCTTCAACACCAGGGTATTCAACACTAACAAGACAACTTCTAAATAGAAGAATATTTTTATCAGGAATGGATTTCATTGTTTTTGCTCCTGTGTTGCTCTAATTTTTTCTATTTTGTCCTTAAAACCAGTAATTGTTAAGATTTTACTTACTTCATCAATTACTTCTTCAGATGGCATTAAAGGAGGATCAAGTTTTAATTCTTCTCTGATTTCATCAAGATTCATTCTGAAATCCCACCATCCAGGAACATCGCGGTCGATGTCTTCGAAGAATATTTCAGGAATTGCCCCAATAGCTGCTGTGAAGTAGGAATCTGCAAATCCCATGTATTCATAGAGTTTGTCATATCCTATTTCATTTTTAATTGCGAATTGTTTTAAAATTTGATTAACTTCACATACACTATTTCCTACAGGACATACACTATGGCAGGTGTAGCAATAAAAACAATTCCAGATGCAATCATCTTCAAGTATTGTTAAATCTCCTTCTAATACTCTCTCGATTATGTCACGAGGATTATAGTCAGAATGCATTGCTGCTGGGCATGTTGATGTACACATACCACATTGAACACATTTTAAAACTCCATCCTCTTTTGAGTTTTTTACATCTTCAATGATTTTTTCTGCAAAATCAATGGGAGAGTCTGTAATTTTTTGCATAATAAACACCTACAATTTAAACTCTTGATTTTGAATCATTTTCTTTAATTTTAATGCTAATTTATTTCCTCTTAATCTATCGGATTGTCTACATATAATTGGAATATTTACATCATTATCATTTATTGTTAAATCAACACTACCTGTTTGCATATCAAATGCATCGTGGCGACAGTAGTTAGCACACATTCCACAACCGAAACAGTGAGCTAAATCCAATCTTTCATTTTCAAATGCATTTGTAGGACAGATTTCTTCTACAATACATGAATCACATTTAGAACATTCAGTTCTGTCATATTGTGGTCTTAAGCTATATTCTCCCCACAATTCAGCATAGTTAGTTTGAGTAAGTGGTAAATGACGTCCTTTAATATCAGAAACAGGGATATTAACCTTATCATCAGTGATTAAAAGATTATTGTAAATTTCTTCATTTAATACAGGTATTGGGATAGCTACTGTATCATAGACTTCTCCACCTTGTCCAGTTTTAAAACCACCAATATAATATGGATCCATTTGTGTTAAATCTGCTGTTAACATAAGGTTTGGTTTTTCAGCACTTGATCTTGTTCCGTTACCAAGTACATAACCCTGTGCTCCGTTTAAAAGAATTTTAGTTCCTTCTTTTATTACATTTTGAGAAACATCATTTTGAAGTGGATTTAAGTCACCACATCCTGAAAATGTTAATCCTTTTAAGTCTCCTTCAAGAGGAGTTGCAGCAAAGATTGAGGATATTGCTTCTTTATTAGGGTTGGTAAATGCAGTGTAGTTTTTAAATGCCATACGAGTACCGATTATTTGTGCTCTTATTATATCTTCTTTTGTTATTGTGTTTTTGATTGTTTTACCGTCTGCACTTTCAACTCTTACATCAATCTCTTTTCCTTCAAGAATATCTTTTAATAAGAATCCCCCACCATAATTTTTATCATGGATAGAGTGGGTGGTTCCGTGAAGTATTGCATCAACGGATCCTAACCATTCATTAGGACAAGGCCCTGCATTTGCTGGAACTCCGTTTAAGTAAACTTCATTTGCTCTTATGAATTCTCCAGGTCCAGATACAACAAAGTTTAGTATAGCTGCAGTTCCACTCATTACTCCACATGTACCACAGGTAACTACATCAACTTCATCAAAACTAGGTGTTTCGTCCTTTTTGATGAGTTTTTTAAATTCCTCTGCGGTGTAGATATTAGCTTCACCATTAGCTATTTTATTATTGATTTCATCAATTGTTCTGTTATTAGTCAATTATATGCATCCCTTTTATAATTTTCCGAAAGTATCTCCTCTTAATCCTCTTCTTAAGGTTTCAAGAGATGTAATATCTTCACTAGAAATATTACCTAAATTAACTGTATTTCCAAGTTTTAAAATGAAAAATACTTGTTGATCTTTGTTTGGTGCTTCCCAGAGAATCTTTTGTGAGTCTACATTGTCTAAAATGATATCAATTTCATCTTCTTTAGCATTTCCCTGTTTATCGAAAATTCCAATGTTTTTTCCACCTTCACGTGCTTCAACAATAACAAGGGAGGAACCTGCATCAAGTTCAGCTTGCATGTAGGAAATTCTCTCATCAATTGTTAATTCTTTATCTAAAACTGGATTTTTTTTACCTACTTCAGATAATACTTCAAAACCATTATCTACTGCATTTTGAATACATTCCAATTTAGTTTCATGAGGGATGGTTGTTGATCCATCAGAGATTTCAATTGCCTCAAAACCTAAATTATGTGCTTCTTCAAAGAATTCGTTAAGTTTATCTTTAGTATAAGCAAGTTCAAAAAGTGTTCCTCCAGTATATGGAGTGATATTGTGAGATTTGTACATTTCTACTTTTGATTTGATTATTTCCTGTTCGTGTACAATGGATGTTCCCCATCCAAATTTTAAATAATCAACATATTCCCCAGATATATCCATTAAGCTAGCTGCGGTTTCAAGACCTAATCCTTTGTCTAAAACCATTGTTAATCCTTTATTTCTAGGTTTGTTCTCACGTTGTATTGATAAAAATTCAAAAGATTTCATAATTTCATCTCTAAGTTAATTATATAACAATCGTTATTTATTCTATGTAATTGTAATATTATTAAATATGAAATTATAATTAATTAAACTTTGCCTTTTTAGAAAAAATAAAAAAATAATATGAAATAAAAAAAGAAGATTATTTTGCACTAAGTTCAACCTGAGATCTTGTTACTAAATCTCCAAGGGAATTACGAACATTATCTGGAATAGAGTTGTTTTCTTTATCAGCAACAACCTGTGCAATAATTTTACAAAGCACGAAAATAGCGTGTTTATGTTCTGCTTTTGTTTTATGAATATGATGAGGACTTATTTTTAGGGATATGTACTCACTGCAATCATTTGTAATTTGGTCATCTTCTGCTAAATATTTCAAAACATATACTAAAAATTGATGTAGTTGAATCATTTCATCTTTATACATATAATCTCCCCATTTTAACTAAAATCAAATTAGTTAAAACATCACCAATAAACTATTTATGAGTTAATATTTACTACTACTAATATTTATATTTTGCATTCCAAAAAACGTTACTTTATATTCAGTTAAGTATTATTCAATATAAAAACACTAAAAAACTTGAATAAAATGCAATATTTTTACTTAAATTACATTAACATCAAATTCAGTAGTTTCAATTATTTTTGGTAATTTTCCAACAGTTCCAACATTTTCCTGTGATATTATTAATACACCATCAAAAAATTCCGAATAATATTCAGCACATTCTAAACCATTAGAAACTTTCTGTTCGCTATTATCACCATTAATCTCATTTGCTATTCTTGTTGCAAGACCATCTGCAATAGCAGGGTGTTTTGAAATAACACTAACACTGTCAGATTTTCCAAAACTAATAGAATGGCCTATTTTACCAGACGAAGTGCATATTCCAAGTGGTTTTTTTCTTGGTTTTAACTTAAATGCAATATTATTTCCCAAAATCGGATTATTTGAATATATGCCGCATAAAACAGTTTCATCATTAATCATAGCTATATCTCCACCATTTTCAACAATGGAATATTTAGAATCATTTTCAATCAAATAATCTAGAGACAATTGTGATATTGTACCTGCAACACAGGCCATAGGACCAACATCTGCAATAGTAGATGCTTCAACCATCTTTCTTACTATTAATGGAGCATTATCTTCACATTTAATGGGTTCTAGAGATACTTGAAAATCCGGATTTTTAAAAATATAATTTTTTAAGTCTCTTCTTAGAAAAAAAATATGATTTTTAAGATTATGATTATCAATATCAGTTTTAAGCCTTAGATGTGTCTGTTCAATCACGATTTCAGATACGTTCATAATTATAATATTAATACTATACATTATTAATTTTTTTAGTTTAGTAAAACGTCAAAACTGTGATATAATATTCAGTTAAGAAAAATTAATTTATATAAGAAATAATAAAAGTATAAACCAATGAAAACAATAGCTATTGGTGTTGGAGAAAATGAAAATATAATACAGGCATGCCATATTTTTAAAGAAAAACACCCAAAAACAAATTTAAAACTAATATATCGTGATAAAGATATGGTACAAGCAGTTTTAGATGATAAAATTCATGGTGTAGTTCGCGGATCACTTCCCGCTTCAAATATCATGAAAGAATTAAAAGCAGTCTATCCAAACATCACAAGAGCAACATATGTTAATGGAGATGAATATGAATTTTTATTAACTCCTGTTGGAATTGATGAAGGTGAAACAGTTGAAGATAGATTGGATATTGTTAAAAACTGTATTGACTTTTTAAAAAGACTTGGAAAAACACCAAAAATCGCTGTTCTTGCAGAAGGAAGAAAAGATGATTTTGGAAGAGGACCTGAAGTATCACAATCAATTACTGATAGTGAAAAACTAACAGAACTCATTAAAGAAAATACTGATGAAGAAGTTGAAAATTACTATATATTAGTTGAAAAAGCAATTAAAGATGGATGTAACGTTATCGTTGCTCCAAACGGAAGAGTAGGAAATATTATTTTCAGAACATTAGTTTTACTTAATTCATGGCCAAGTTATGGTGCAATAACCTTTGGAATGGATAAAATATACATTGATACCAGTAGAGATCAAAGTATTGAAGGATATGTTCGCAGTCTAACATTAGCCTATGAATTAGACAATTTTTAAATAAGGATGAGATAAAATGGCAGAAAATATACTTTACAGGTTATATGAATGGTACATCTCAAGAGGTTTAGTTCCCGAAAAAATGCCAAAACACGTTGCTTTTATTATGGATGGTAACAGGAGATTCTCAAAACTACAGGGAAACATTGATGTTGTTAAAGGACATGAAATAGGTGTGGACATTCTAGAAAAAGTATTGGATTGGAGTATTGAACTTGGAATTGAAATTATTACCGCTTATGCTTTCTCAACAGAGAATTTCAACAGACCCGAACATGAAGTAGAAGGATTAATGAACTTATTTGTTATTAACTTTAAAAAATTAGTCAGCAATCCAAAAATACACAACAATGAAGTGAAAGTAAAAGTAGTGGGTAGAACTGAATTACTCCCAGACAATGTAAAAGAAGCAATTAAAGAAGCAGAAGATGCTACTGCTCATTACAATAAAAGATTCCTCAACTTAGCTATTGGATACGATGGACGTTTAGAAATTATTGATTCATTTAAAAAGATTATTAAAGACGTACAAGACGGAAAAATATCTATTGATGATGTAGATGAAGATCTTGTAAGTAAAAACCTCTACACCGGTGGACTTGATGATCCTAACTTAATTATCAGAACCAGTGGAGAAGTACGTTTAAGCGGATTTTTACTCTGGCAATCATCATACTCTGAATTGTATTTCTGTGAAACTTTATGGCCTGAACTTAGAAAAGTTGACTTTTTAAGAGCTCTTAGATCATATCAGGCAAGAGACAGGAGATTTGGTGCTTAATATGATGGATACACATTGTCATATAGACTTTGAAGATTTTGATAACGACAGAGATGAAGTTATTAAAAGAGCTAAAGATAAATTGGACAATGTAATTGTTTCAGGTTACAGTAATGACAGTAACCTTGATGTATTACAGCTTTCAAAAGACAATCCTGGTTTTATTTATCCAACATTTGGTTTTCATCCAGTAAGTTCACAAAATTCAACCGAAGAAGAATTAAAACTTGCTCATGAAAACATTATCAAACATATTGATGAAATTGTAGCTATTGGTGAAGTTGGAATGGATTACTTTTATGTAACTGACAAAACATTACGTGAAAAGCAACAGGAAATATTTACCAGTTTTTTAGAGCTTGCTAATGAATATAATGTTCCTATTGTAATGCATGTAAGGGATTGTGAAAAAAAGGCTGTTAATATTATTGAAAACTATGAAGAAATTCCTTATTTTGTTTTCCACTGCTATGGTGGAAGCCTAAAAACTGCAAAAAGAATAATGAATATGGATAATGCTTATATGAGTTTTTCCACAATGGTTTGTTATTCTAAAAAACATCAGGATTTAATTGAAAAAATCGATTTGGATTATGTTTTAACTGAAACCGACAGTCCTTATTTGGCAATGACCAAAGATGAGAGAAATGAACCTGTAAATGTAGTAAAAGCAGTTGAAAAAATAGCTGAAATTAAAAATATTGATATCAGTAGTGTTGATGAAATCACTACCAATAATGCACGCCGTATTTTTAATATCTAAACCCATTTTACATTTGCTGTTGTAAATACATAATGCTGTGAGAAAACAGGATTATAAAGTTTATTGGTTGCATCTGTTGAATTAAAACTAATTGCAACTGATTTTCTTAAATTATAATTAATTCTATCCCCAATTGAAACCAACTCATCACTATTAAACTCTTTTGAGCTTTTTGCATATACCTTAAACTGGATTCTTTTTTTATTATAGTTATTGTCCATTCCCATTTCCAAATAAGAAACATTAACCAGTTCAACACAATAGGGATTTAAAATATTCATATCTGAATTAGAATACTCACGGTATGTATCTATAGGATATATTCCACTTGATGTTAGTGCAATTCCTTCTATAGCACCACTTCGAGCTGCAGCCATTGCGGTATTTAATTCATTCTGATTTGCAATAAATATAACAGAAATCATGAAAACAAGGACTAATACACCAAATAAAAACAATAATTCTGCAGAAATTTGAGCTCTACTATCTTTCATTGTATCACAATCTTTCCCTCATTTTTTGAAATTAAATACTTCTTTCCACTAATTAGCTTATATTTTGAATCTATATTTAGTAAAGGAATCATAGATTCTCCTTTTTTATTGTCATATTCAATTATTAGTCTTGATTTTTCAACAGTTATTTCAAAATAACCTTTATCAGATGGTAATTTAAGATACTTTGAATATCCCTCACCGTTTGAGTTTACCTGACTTATAACATTAGAAACTTCATCTAAAATAAGTCTATGAGTAATTGAGTTTTCAATATTAACAGTTGCATCTATAATTGATGATGAATAAAATAACAAACTACAGGCAATAATAAATATCATAAATAATGCAAAAATGTATTCAGCAGAAATAAAACCCTGTTCATCCATATTTTTTAATTAATTTAACTGTTAATAAAGTTAACTTATAATAAAAGTCAATTATGATACATAATTATTAAATAATACCTTAAATAAAAATCAAGGATATGAAAGGAAAAGTTATATTCATTGGTGCAGGTCCTGGAGATCCTGACTTAATAACTGTTAAAGGAAGAAGCGTCATTGAAAAAGCTGATGTAATAATTTATGCAGGTTCTCTTGTTAACCCAGATGTTTTATCTCCTGCTCGTGATGATTGTGAAATTCACAACAGTGCTTATTTGAATTTAGATGAAACTGATGCAATAATTACTGAAGCTGTTAATGAAGGAAAATTAGTTGCTCGTGTACATACAGGTGATCCTTCCATTTATGGTGCAATTGCAGAACAAATCCGTGAACTTAAAAAACATGACATTGAATACGAAATTATCCCTGGTGTAAGTTCTTTATTTGGTAGTGCCAGTGTTCTTGAAACTGAATTAACATTACCTGAAATTTCTCAAAGTGTTATTATTACACGTCCTGAAGGTAGAACTCCAATGCCTGACGGTGAAAGTTTAGCTAGTTTTTCAAAACATCATGCTACTATGTGTGTTTTCTTAGGTGTGGGTATGATTGATAAAGTAGTTGATGAGTTACTTGTAGGTTATGAAAAAACTACTCCAGTAGCTGTTGTTAAAAAAGCTACTTGGCCAGACCAAGAAATAATTAGAGGAACCCTCGATAATATTGCACAAAAAGTAAAAGATGCTAATATAACAAAGACTGCAATGATTATAGTGGGAGATGTGTTAGACCCTGGTGATTTTAATCCATCTAAGCTATATGACAAAAACTTTAAACAGGAATATAGATAATTTTTATATTCATTATCTCTTTTTTAAAAAAAATAAAAAAAAAACAAGTATTCACACTTGTTTTAACAAAACTAATTTAATATTCTTCTTTTGTTCTTTTTGCTTTATATCCTACAACTAATAATGCTATAATAAACAGGACACAAATAATAAACCTTAAATTGAATTCATCTTTGCTATTATCTATTTTTTTACTAACTTCATAGGATTTTTGTTGATCATTACCAGCAAGAATACCATTTCCACCAGCAGAAGCTGAAGAAGCACTAGCAATAGAAATACCAGATGAACCATATGCATAATGAGTTGAGTTTAATTGTCCCTTGGTTGATTGAGAACTACTGTTATTAGGATTATTCCCAATTACATCATTAGCATTAGTATTATTGGAAGAAATACCATTAGAAGCAGAATCTGAATTTAACCAACCTAATGACAATCCAGTACCCTTAAATGGACTATTTAAATAAGATTTCAATGAATCAGAATATTTATCAACATCCATTACAGCTACAGGTTTAGAACCATCAGTGTTATTTACAATAACATTATTGCTTCCACCTGAAATAGTTACAACTCGATTTCCACCATAATTATTTGCATTTAGGATATTATTTGCAACAATTGAATCTGTAACTGTTGATCCACTGCCTCCTTTAAGAGCAACAGCATAATCACCGTTGACAGTTACATTATTGTACTGAATATTGTATTTATGGTCTCCATTTGTAGTTTGAGAATAACTCACACCATAAACATTGAAACCTTTTTCAAATTTATTTACAGTACTGACAATAATTGTATTGTTAAATACAACATCATTTGAGTCTTGTAATTCAATACCTGCAACTAATGCCCATTGATGTTTACTAGCAAATCCAGTGATATTAATAAAATTACTAATAATCTCAAGTTGAGTAATTCCATAGTAATTTTGTGAGTAAATACCAATGTTTGGACCGTTACTAAAACTAGTAAGTCTATTAAATGCAATAGTGATATTTTCAGCCTGCCCAGTTACTTGAATTGGATAAGCAGTACCATGAGCTTCTTTACCCCCAGTAGTGTAAATATCAATAGTATTGCCATAAATTATAACATTATTACATAAAAACACATCTAAACCATATAAGTAATTAACTTCACCTTTTTTAGTGATGTAATCTCTTTGAGTGATTGTATTGTGCTCTATTGTTGAATTATGACATGCATAGATAATTACAGCATCCAAAGTAGGTTCTCCAAGAGCAACACCATTAACTTCACAGTAGATATCATTATTGGAGAGTCTTAAATTAAAACAGGAGTCTGCTGCAAAACCTGTAACAGCTTCCATTGATATACCACCATATATCTCAGCCATCCAATCAACAGGTCTTAAAGGCAAAGAACAGTTAATTTTATTGCCAGATACAATAGCATCACGTGTATTAATTAAAACAACCCCATAATTATATCCTTCATGTAATGCATTACCATACATATAAACTGTATTATTAACCAATTTAACATCAGATAAATCTTTATCTAATCCGTTTGAATAAATTCCAAATCCTGTGCAGTTTTTAGGTACAGTATAATTAAGTGCAACATTATAAACAGTAACGTTATCTGCATTAATTAATATACCTGCAAATTCATTGTTAGAGAACTCTTTATTCAAAACAAAGTTTAAATTAGTTAACATTACACCATTTGCTTTAATATTAAAGACTGTATTGTTAAATAATGTATTTTTCCCAGTTATTTTGGTATTTTCACCATCAATTGTAAAAACGCCTTTATCTACAAAAGAACCCTGGAAAGTTAAAACTTTGCCATTATAATCCTTTTTTAAAACATTATTATCATCAAAATACATTTTATAATTTCTTTGGTTGATAATAATATTATCTGTTGCTTTTGATTCAGCGCCAAGCAATTGAGAATCATAAACATAAGAAGAATCGGATTTTAAATCAATACAATCACTATTTGAAGCACTACACATAGTTGCATTATCAGATACGGCAGAAACTACGCTCATACTTAATAATAAAAGTATTAAAAATACAAAAATTTTCTTCATATAAAATCCTCATTCTTTACTATTTTAATAATTGTAAAGTAAATTTAATAAAATAAGTAAAATAATATTAATAAATTATTAAATATACTTTACTAATCATATATTTAATAAAGCATCCTATTAATATTTAATTGATAAAAAAAGAAAATTTATTTGAAAACTTTTCTAAAAAAGAAAAATACAAACTTAGAAAACAACTTTTTAAAGATGTTTAATTTAACTTCAGGGGCAAATTCCTGACTAACCAATTGTGAATCAAACCAATATTTTTTATCTGCAGGAATTGGATCATCACAACATGCCATTGCTCTCCATACATTATAAGATATGATATTAGAAAATTTAGGAGAATGCATTTTCTTTGATTCAACATCACGAGCAAATTTTTTTGCTGTTTTATTGATTTTATCTTTCTCAAGTGAATCTTTTCCACCACATGCAAAATGAAGTTTATAGATATTATTTACTCCCCAATATTTTAAATTCTCATCAATATAATCAGCAACCTTTTTTTGACCTGCACCAGCGGTTGTAACAACTACAAGAGCTTTTTTAGTAAAAAACTGAGGCCTGTGATATAAATAAGCAGTATGATCAAAGAAATTTTTTAAAAGAGCTGTTACATTCATTGAATAAACAGGAGAACCAATAATAATTCCATCACATTTGCGTATTTTATCCATAATTGGATTAATTATATCATAGTGAGGACAATACTCTTCACCCTCCATAATACATTTATAACAGCCATTACACATTGGAATTTTTTCTTTAGCCAAGTGGATTTCTTCAAAATTCCCATCAAAATTACTAATTGCCTGTTTTATAACACTATATGTGATTTTCTTTCTTGGTGAACCGTTAATAATTAGATAATTCATTTAATCGCCAAGCCATTTAAAAAAATAGAGTAAAAATACAGATTAATTAACTGTATTTATCTTTAATTTCGTTCATTAATCTTAATTTGTCAAAAGCAACATCGCTTGAAGCTCTTCTAAGACCGCAGTCAGGATCTAAAATGATATTATCTTTTCCGACAATTTCAATAGCACAACTTACCAATTCATCAATATCTTTAATGTCATCTACAGTATTAACTGATGAATCAACACATCCAAATCCTACTTTTTTATTGCCAAGTAAAGATGCATTTTCTTTAAGAACATCAAGGTTGACATTATTTCCTGCAAATTCCATATCTAAAATATCAATATTGAATTTAGCTAAATCTTTGAATGCATCAGATAAAATACCACATACATGCATACCTAATGGTACTTCTAATCCATCCTGAATGATATCAATAGATTCTTTTGCAGTTTTCATATCTACCATTCCAGTTGAAAGGAACGGTTCATCAATTTGAATGTAAACCGGATCTACTTTGTTAACTATTGCATCAACTTCACATTTTAAACTGTGTGCCAAATCAAGGATAGCATCTTCTTTGTTTTTGTAAAAAGATTCAATTCTGGAAGAATGAATAATAGTATTTGGTCCTGTAATAATTCCTTTTATTCCATTACCCTCAGGAATTTTACCACCATAATAATCACTCATTACTTTTTTTGCATATTGCATATCCTTAATTGAGATTTCCTGAGTTGGATTTCTTATTTTAGATACAATTACAGTATTTCCGTCTTCAATTTTCATTCCAGGAATATATTTAGTAAAAATAGAAACCATGTCTCCTCTAACTTGGCCGTCTGAAATTATATCAACACCAGCATCAAGTTGAGCTATTACACTATTTTTAATAGCTTCTTTAAATGGGTCATACATTCCTAATGTATTTAATAATTTATCTTTAAAATTAGATGGTGAACTTTCCTTGGCCGGAAAGCTACCTACAACAGTAGATTTCATTTTTTATTACCAGTATCAAGTTTTTTAATCTTTTCAACTTCTTCTTCATTGATTGGAAGCTCAACAACAGATGTTCCATGACAAGGTTTGGTGTATGGTAAAAATACAGTTCCTTTTGTTTTATCAAATCCAATTGGGATTGGTGGAATACCAATAACTCTAACACCTAAAACTTCATCACCAGGTTTAATGTAAACTAATTCATCTGCTTTGAATCTAATAATCATTGCACAATCTTTAAATCCTGCTTTTGAAGCGTGGATTTCATAATCATCTGATTGTTGAAGATAAGTATCTAAACAAAATGACATTTATTCAAACTCCTTGATAGCTTTATCAAATTTAACTTTAATTGGTGAAGGATTATGGAATGCTCTTACAGCTGCAATTAAAGCATTGCTTCCACTTTCTTCAATCATAGAGACGAATTCTTCAATTTCATCCATATCTCTTGAGAATACTAATGCAAGGGATTTTGTATTGAGAATTTGGTCAAATGTTACGAAAAATGAAGCTGCTGCATCTTTATGTACAAAACCAACAAGTAAATCATAATCTCCTTCGTTGATTTCGCCTAAAGTTCTTTCCAAATCAACTAAATTAAGGTTATATAATTCTTCAGGGTCAGATATTCTTACTAATTTTGATGCTGCAGGATTAGCTGCAATTGTTGTATCATAACCCATTTTTGTTAATTTATTAGAAGCATAAACTGCCATTGGAGTTTGTGCTGGAATTTCAGGACATCCGAGTAAAATTAAAGCTTTCATTCAAATACCTCTTTATGATCTTGTTTTTAATGAGACAACATTAGCTAAAATCAATGTGCCTAAGAATATAAATGTTAACAATGCCATACCGTTGATGGATCTGTTAAAGATGAATAATCCGATTAATGCTTGTGAACAGAATGCTGCTAATGCACCTGTTAATAATACTTCTCTTCCTAAGTATTTTTTATTGTTTTTCTCTCTTTTTTGTCTGTACATTTTTAATACTTTAAATCCAATGAGGATAGTTCCAAGTACGAATACCATTAATCCTATAAGACCTAATATTCCAAAGTCGAATCCCCAACCGAATATACCTGGAAGCATGTAATCGATTGTATCTTTTTGGTTTACAAGAACACCAAAGAACACTGGGAATGGTAATCCGAATAATAAGATTAATTGCATAGGTAAAGAGATATAACCTTCTGCAAATGCAGTTCCATCTGCTCCCCAGTATGAAGCCTGTGCATTATGTCCTATTAATTGAATGTTGTTTAATACCATTTTAATACTGGATAAGGAGTATTGTTCAATCCTACCAATCCTTAAAAGTGGTGAGAAAATTGTCATACCAGTTACACGAGCAAGAACTTCAAGGAATACAAAACCTACACCTGCTGCACCAACGAACATCATAACTCTTTTTAAAGTAAATACAGATTTTTCTCTGAAGGATTTGGAAATCATTAAGTATCCTAAGAATAATCCTAATAACCATAAAAGTAAAAATGATCTGTGCATTAATCCACCAAATACAGTGATTCCACCTAAGAATAAGATAACAAATCTTCTAAGTGGCCTAATATCTACACCTGATTCCGACATTACCTTCAGTGAAGCAAGTGCTGTTACAGTACCAAGTAATGCAATTGGTCCAAATGGGTGTGTAAATTCTGCTTGACTTGAAAACAAGACAAGAAGCGCAATATCCGCACCAAATAAGAGTGTTAAACCTCCCATTAAAAACAAGGATAAGAAGGTTACAATACTAAGTGACAACGGAATTAAGTTGAGACAGAAGACTAATGATACAAATAACATTACTCCTACTTCAACAATTAATTGTAAATGGTTTTGAGCAATTAACAACATATTATAATCACAATTTTCTTTTATTTTAAAAAATTAAGTGGACTGACCGGGATTTGAACCCGGGGCCTCCGCCATGCCAAGGCGACGATCTACCATCTGAGCTACCAGCCCAATAAATAAATGAATAAATAATTCATATTAAATATTTAAAATTAGTATTATATAACTATTTACCATTTTTAGCTAAATCATATAAATTATCTATTATAATTTGGAATAAGTCATCAGTTTTAAGGTCAATTTGCTTGTGAGGATTGACTATAAATTCTAATGCCTTATGAATAACTTCATCAGTATCCTGAGAACGATACATTAAGCCTTTATCAATGTAATATTGATCAACAGATAATGTTTCTCCAGGATAACATGAAATAACAGGAGTTTGCAAGATTGCAGCTTCTCTGTTCATTGTACCTCCAGCACCAATGACCAAATCACATTTTTTGATAATATTTGAAGTATCTACTGGTGGTTTTAAGATTGAAACACCTTCAATACCTTCAAAAATCCTAGCCTGTTCTTTAAATCTTGGAAGAATTAAAATATTAGCAAAATCTTTTAATTCATCAACAATTGGAGAGAGAACTGATTTGCTGCAGTCAGCATCCAAGTAAGATGCTAAAGAAGGTTCAGGTCTCATTAAGATGGTTTTAGGATGAGTTAAGTTAAGGTTTAAATCATCAAAGATATTGTCATTATATTGGAAATCTTTAAAGTGCATTAATTCTGAAGTTCCATTATATGAGATAATGGAGTTTGGATCTGCACCGAATTTCATTAGTTTCCACATGTCAATAATCTGTGGTGTAATAATCCTGTCACATAACGGGAGAGTCAATTTATTAGCAGCTAATGCATGCTCATTGTCAAGAACATATAAACTTGGAATTCCTAAACCAAAACTGATTCTAGGAAGTTCAATAGAGTGTTTACTAAGTGCAACATCTACTTTTTCATCATGTATAACATCAACAAGATTATATACTCTTGAAGTACTCTCTTTTAATTTATCATAAAGGCTTACACCATGTTTACCAACAGAAATGAAATCAATATCATACATTTCCATTAACTTATGGATATCACCAAATTGCCTTGCTGTAACAATTACATCCTCACCTTCAGCTTCTAAATATTTAATAACGTCTTTAAAAAATCTTACATGAGGTGCATTTGAGATATCTATCCATACTTTCATAAAACCACCAAATAAATTTAGTTCATAGCTTCTTCAATAGCTCCAATAATTTCATCTAATCCAATACCTTGTTTAAGGCTGGATTTAATAATTTTAATATTAGGATTTAATTTTTTAGCATCAGCAACCATTTTGTCTGCATCTGCACCAACAGCATCTGCCAAATCAACTTTGTTGATTACAACAACATCTGAGGTTTGGAAAATGATTGGGTGTTTTTCTACAGTGTCGTCACCTTCAGTAACACTTACAACGACGATTCTTAAATGGGAACCAAGTTCAAAGTCAACAGGACAGATTAAGTTTCCTACATTTTCAATAATTACCATATCTAAGTCATCTAATGGTAAATCTGCAAGTCCGTGACCTACAAGGTGTGCATCTAAATGACATTCTTTTCCAGTGTTTAAACCAACAACAGGAACTTCATGTTTTTCTATACGTCCTGCATCGAATTTTGAGATTACATCTCCTGCAAGAACACCTATTTTGTAATCAGTATTATCAATAATTTCTTCTACAAGTGTTGTTTTACCAGAACCGATTGCTCCTACAAAATCAACACAGAAAATGTTTTTATCATCTAAATTTTTTAAGTTTTTATCTGCTAATCTTTTATTAGCATCCATAATATTTTTTGCAACTTCTACATCAGCGACTTGGTGCATATTTCTTCCTCCTTAATCTTAAGCATCATCAGGCTTTTCTATAACAATATTTTTAACAATGATGTCTTTTCCATTTAATACTTCTACTTTAAGACTATCACATTCAGGGCATTTAACAAGAGGTGCATAATGATCACTATCATCTAGTATAGCTTCACCCTTGAAATTACAATCATAACATTCCATTTCTACTGGAATTTCATTAAAATTGATTTTAGCATCTTCCATTATAGTATTTTCAATTAAAACACCTAAAATAAATTGTAGTTGTTCTGGATTAATCATAGCTAATCTTCCAACTTCAATTGTAACTTCATTAACTTCAGTAGCATTATTTTCATTTGCAGTATCTAATACTGCATTAATTATGCCTTGAGCCATAGATAATTCATGCATTTTACTACTCCTTAAACATTAATATTATAAGTATAGTTTTGTTAATTAATAAAACTATGTACTTTATTTAAATATTGATTTTAATAATATATATTAAGTTACCTAAATCATATGGAGATAAAATTATGACCTACAAATCTAAATTCGGTTTTGGATGTATGAGACTTCCAACAACTGACGATAATGACCCAACATCAGTAAATCAGGAATTATTTACACAAATGGTTGATTTATACATGGAAAAAGGATTTAATTTTTTTGATACATCCTATGCATATCATGACGGTACAAGTGAAACAGCCATTAGAAAAGCATTAGTTGAGAGATATCCACGTGAATCATTTGAAATTTGCGATAAAATGCCAACATGGTTATTAACAAATGAAAAGGACAATGATAAATTTGTTAATGAAATGCTTGAAAGACTTGGAATAACATATTTTGATGTATTTTTAGTTCATAATATTAACACACCATGGCTTAAAAATGCAATTAATGCAAATACCTTTGAATATGTTAAAAAAATGAAGGAAGATGGCATTGCACGTAAAATTGGATTTAGTTTTCATGAAAAGGCAGATTTATTAAAAGAATTTCTTGAAGAATACGGTGACATGTTTGATGTTGTTTTATTGGAACTTAACTATCTTGACTGGGAAGATTCATCAATTGAAGCACATAAATGCTATGACTTATGTGTTGAATATGGTTTAGATGTTTATGTAATGGAACCGTTAAAAGGTGGAGTTATTGTAAATCCTCCAGAAGATATTAAAAATGATTTTAAAGAGTTTAATCCGGATAAATCAATAGCAAGTCTTGCAATAAGATTTTGCGCATCACTTGATAATGTAAAAATAGTATTAAGTGGTATGAATAAAATGGAAGATTTAATTGATAACTGTGATACCTATGAGAATTTTAAACCAATAGATAAAACAGAAGAAGAATTTTTAGAAAAAATGGCTCAAAAACTTGCAAGTAAACTTGCTGTTGCATGCAGTGAATGCGGATACTGTGTAGATTCCTGTCCTGAAATGATACCAATTCCAGAATACTTGAGTTTGTACAATACAAGTAAAAACCAGCCTGAATCCAATATTTATAAATTGTACTTTGAAAAAATAGCTGATGAGAAGGTTGCTGCTAGTGAATGTACCTTCTGCGGTTCATGTATAGACTATTGTACTCAGCAAATCGATATTCCAAGTGTATTGGAAGAAGCTATTGAACACTTTGAAAATGGATTTTCCCCATACAAATAATTAGGAAACTCTCATTTTCAATTCATTAACCATTTCACCATGTTTATTTATTTTTATAGCCATTCTATAATATTCAACTGCTTTTGGGAAAAAACCGGAATGATAATGAATCAATCCCATTAATGCTAAAGCTTCAGAATGCCTTGAGTCAAAATCAAGTAATTTTTCTAAAATAGGTAGTGCTGAGTCCAAATCACCCTGATTAAATAAATCATATGCTTCCTCAAATAATACTTCCACATCATCAAGACTTGACAATTGTGTTTCACTTTCAACTTCGCTCTTTTTTGTTAAAAGTACTTCAAGTTCATTTGCCATTTCATTTGATTTATCAATAGCTAATGCTTTTTTAGTAAAAAGAAGTGCGATGTCTTTTTGATCTTGATTATACAATATCTGAGCCATTAAAGCTAGTGCTTTTACATGTTTTTTATCATTTGATAAAATATTATTTAAAATATCTTTTGAAGATGAATAATCTCCGGATTTATATAAATTATATGCTTCACCAAATTCACCAGTTTCAACAATTTCTGCTTCAACTTCAATTATTTCTTCTTTTTTACCTGCAAAATCATTAGAAATTAGTTTTTTCATGTATTCCAGGATATATTTGGTTGCTCCTTTGTGAAGAGGTTTATTATCATTTCCACATTTAGGAGAATAAATACATGAAGGACATCCTTTTTTACATTTACAGTTGTTTAATAAATCAATGGTTGAGTTTAATAAATCAACAAAAACATCAACTGCTTTTTCTGTAATTCCAATACCACCTTCATATCCGTCATAAATGAAAATTGTAGCTTCCTGTGTGTCTTCGTGATAATTTGTTGAAAGACCACCAATATCAAATCTGTCACACATTGTATGAAGTGGGAAAAGTCCAATTAAAGCATGTTCAACACCGTGAAGTCCACCTTCAAATACTTCTTCATCATTAGGAAACATGTCTTTTAGAGTATCTTTAACTTCTTTTGGTATTGTAAACCATAATCCTTTAGTATTGAATGTTAATGGTGGTAAATCAAGTGGAAATGTTCCCATTGGTTTTGAGAAATGCATTTTCTTGTATTTGTAATAATCTTCACTAACAGTAAGTTCTCCAAAGTGAATTAATAAATCACCATATTTTGTTTTTGATAATTTCTTTTTGATATTGGTTTCAGTTTTGTTTAAAACCATAGTATGATAATCAATTGTTTCTTTGGATACATTTACATAACCTTTTTTAAGATTAACACTGTCTACAACATATGTATCCCCTTTATTGATTAATATAGCTCCTTCATGAGCTTCACGATAAACCTGAGAACGTTCCATTGTTTCAAGTAATCTTCCATTAACCATTACTTTGAATTCTTCTGATGAAACCTGATCTAATGAATGGTCCATTGCAGGATTGTCATCATATGGATACATGAAATCTCCACGGTGATTTTCATATAAATCCTTTTTAGATACAAGTTCATCTATAACATCCTGAGAAACTCCAAAGTATTTTTCTGACTCTCCTCTTTTAAGAGGCAATTCTTTTGCAGCACATAATAAATGAGCTTCCTGTAAAATAGGATTTGACAAGTCAATAATTGCGTTTTCATGAGGTTTATCAAAGAAAAACTTAGGATTGTTCATGAAATACTGATCTAGCTGATTTTCAAAAGCAATTAATACAGCTATTGATTTTTGGCTGCTTCTACCTGCTCTTCCAGATTGCTGCCATGTTGAAATCATAGTTCCGGGATATCCTGAAATAATAACAGCATCAAGTGATCCGATATCTATTCCAAGCTCCAATGCATTTGTACATGTAACTCCAAGGTATTTTCCACTTTTAAGACCTTCTTCAATTTCACGTCTCTCTTCTGGATGATAACCTGCTCTGTATGCTGCAATCCTATGAGCCAGTTTTCCTTTAACCTGAGTCATGTCCTTTTTAGCCCACATTGCAATTAATTCAGTGGTTTTTCTTGAAACAGTAAAACATAATGTTTGGATGTTTTTAAGCATCATGTACATAAAGATATTTTCAGTTTCCATATGTATGGAAGGTGCATTTTGAGTGTACGCCTTATTTCTAACATAATTCTGGAAAGGATTGTATAAAATAAAGTCTTTCTCACCACTAGGAGATGTATCATTGTCCACCAATACAAATTCTTCACCAGTTAATCTGTTAGCCAATTCCAATGGATTAGCAAGTGTTGCAGAAGATAAAATAAATTGTGGATAAGAGCCGTAAAAGTTAGCTATTCTTTTTAATCTTTTAATTAAAAATGCAACATTTGAACCAAATACTCCTTTATAGTAATGAGATTCATCAATTACAATATATCTGAGGTTTTTGTAAAATCTTGACCATTGGTGGTGCCAGGACAATATTAAATGCAACTGATATGGATTTGTTAGAACAATTCTTGAGTTTTCACGAATTCCTCTTTTTTGTGTTCTTGGAGTATCACCGTCATAGGTCTTTGGATCTATATCAATATCCAGTTCTTTTTCAAGATTTTCCAAAACATGTAACTGATCGTTGGATAGGGCTTTAGCAGGATAAATATAAAGTGCTGTTGCATCCTTATCCTCAACCATGGTCTCCATTATCGGTAAATTAAAAGCCAATGTTTTTCCTGATGCAGTAGGTGTTGTAATAATTACATTTTCACCATTTTTAATTGCTTCATATGTCTCAGATTGATGTTCATATAATTTTATGTCCTTTGAATCAAGATATTCAACAATCTTTTCGTTTAAATCATCAACTTTTTTAAAACTAGCCTTTTTAGCAGGTATTGTTTCAATATGTGCGATGTTTTCTCTAAATCTCACATCATTTTTGAACATATCTATATTGTTTATCTCAGACATAATACCAGCTAAAATTAAAATTAATAATTATATTTTAAGCAAAATAATATTTAAATAATTCGAGTATTCACTATTTACTTTTCAAATGCTCTTAACATTATTTTATAATATGCAAAAAACATAAATTAAATTATATTAAATTTGAGGGAAAATATGATTTCATATGAAGAATTTGAGGATATAGTGGTCAATATACTTAAAAGAGATATTTCTTCAAATATTGATCAAAGAAATGCTGTTATTGCACCATGTGATAAATCATTATTTATTGTTGCAGGACCAGGGTCTGGAAAAACAACAGTAATGGTACTTAAATTGCTAAAATATATTTTTGTAGATGATATTGAACCAAATAGAATTTTAGCAACAACATTTACAAGAAAAGCGGCTGATGAATTGTATTCCAGGATTTTAGGTTGGGGAGATACCATAAAAAATCATATTCTGGATACAACAGATGATTTTAATACCATCACAAAAATTATAAAAATTGATTTTAATCAGATTAAAATTGGTACAACTGACAGTATTGCAGAAGAATTACTCAGAGAGTATAAAAAACCTGGTGAAAATCAGTCCGTTGTTATTGAAGGTTTTGTAGCAACATCTGCAATGATTAAAATCCTCATTGAAGACGAAAAGTATCGAAACAAAAAGCTTGTTGAATACTTAAAAGAAGTAAGTGGCAGTGAAAAACTCACAGAACCATCTAAAATAAGTGAAGTACTGCTTGAAATTAAAAATAGAATTTATTATGATAAAGTAGACTTCAATGAATTATATAATAAAACAGAAGATGGAAGTGGGGCTCGCATTGCACTTGATTGTATTAAAGAATATGAAAACACCCTACAAACAAGAAATACTATTGATTTTACAATGCTAGAATCTGAGTTTCTCGCCAAATTAAAAAATAAAGACTTAGAAACTTTTTTAGACGAAATAAAAATTGTATTAATTGATGAATATCAAGACACTAACCTTCTCCAGGAAGAAATCTACTTTACAATTGCAAAATCTGCATTGGAAAATAATGGTAACATAACTGTTGTAGGTGATGATGATCAGTCCCTTTACAGATTTAGAGGAGCAACAGTTGACTTATTTACTAATTATCAAAAGCGTATTCATGAAAAACTAGGTATAGATGTTGAAGAAATCAATTTAAGAACAAATTACCGTTCAACAGAAAATATTATTGACCATTGTAATCAGTTTGCAGAACTTGACAAGGAATATCAAAATGCAAGAGTTGAAAACAAGCCTAAAATTATTGCACCTGATTTTGAGAACGATAAAATGCCTATTTTAGGAATGTTTAGAAATAATCCTAAAATGCTTGCAAAAGATGTAGCTAAATTAATTGACCAGCTTGTAAATAAAGGAGAAGCAAAATTAAAAGTTCTTAAGATTTTAAATGAAGAATTTTTCAAAAAGGTGAATGAACCTTTGGATATTGCAAAGTTTCAGCAAATAAATGAAGAAAATATTAAAGCAGGAAAAGAGGTTGATGAGATAAGACTTAAACTTGATGGAGAATACGGTTCAGCATCAGATATTGCAATTTTATCATTTTCCCCAAAAGAAACAACACATGGTCAACCAACATTTTTAAGTTTTTTAAGAAAAAATCTCAAGAAATTAAGAAATCCTATTGAAGTATTTAATCCAAGAGGAATTGAACTTCAAGATATACATGTTGTAAGTATTTTTTGCGGTTTAATGCTTGAGTGTATTGATCCTGCTGGAGAAGTGCAAAACTCAGATAAAACAATACCAAAAATGGCAAATGTTAATATGAATAGGTGGAGAGTGAAAGCCAGAGATTTTATTAAATTAAATCCTGAACCTCACGAACCAATTACATTATCTGATTTTGTAATGCATTGGCAGCTTAGACAACCAAAAGGACAAGACATGTGGCCTAAAAGTGCCAGTTTAATGGAACTTGCATATAAAATAACAACATGGATTGAAGAATTACAAGAAGATGTTGAAGGTATTGTATATTTAGAAGCTATTACTCAGTCAATTACTCAAACTGGATTTTTTAATGAATATCACTCAAATATTTCATTTAAAAATAAAAAACAGGAAAATGAATCAATTCTTGAAGCTATTTGGAATATTTTCATACCAATTTCTTCAGGAGGAGTTAAAATTGATGAAACACTACTTGAAACACTACCAGATAATAGAATCAACGTATTATCCATTCACCAGTCAAAAGGATTGGAGTTTCCATTGGTAATTGTAGATGTGGGATCTAAATTTAATAAAAATAATATTAAAACCCAGAATTTGAGATTCCCGAAATTAGTTAAAAATGAACTTACCCTTGAAGAGAGAATTAGAAAATATAGTGAATTAGGTCAAAGCAAACGTAGTGAAAAAGATAAATCCTTTGATGATTTAACAAGACGTTATTTTGTTGCATTTTCAAGAGCAGAGAAAGTATTGATTTTAATTGGTTTAAATTCAGCTATTGAGGGATATGTACAAAAAAATGACTACTTTAAAATTCCAAATGTTGCTCTTGGATGGAGCAGAGATGAAAACTATATTGGATTTAAAGAGATTTACTTAATTTAGGAGGTATTAGCATGAAACTACCATCAAGATCAAAATCATACATGATTCCAGAATATAGTGTAACTGGAGATTTATTATCTTATTTAACATGTAATTTACAATACAGATATCAAAATAAAGGAACACTACCTCCTTCAAAGCCAGTTCAAAGATGGTTTGGTGAATTTATTCACGGTGTAATTGAAGAAGCATATATTCAATGGAATGAAAATAACACACAATTCCCTTGGGACTGGAAAAAGGACATAAGACCAATTGAAGACTTAATTGATTTAAGACTGCAGGTTAGAGGATTATATTCCCACGATGAAGATTTATTTTTCAGTATTCACAATCAGCCAGATGAAGAATGGACTATTGATGATTTAAATGAACATGACCATAAGAAATTAGCAAGTGCAAGAGCAGAAAAAGCTATTAACATTTGGGGAAAGGATTTATTTCCGTTAATTGATTCATCAGAACATTTGATTAAAGGTATAAGAAAAATGCCTAATTATGATGAAAATCATAGCCGTTCAAACTATTATGGTATTAATGGTGTAGTTGATGTATTAACTTCTCTTAAAATCAATAAAACAGTTGAACAAAGCAATCTGGACAATTTTGATAATAAAATTCTCCAATATCTTAAAAAAGACAAAGAATTTCAAAAAAAACTTGCTGAATTTGATGATGAAGATGAATATGAAATAATTATTGATTATAAAGGAATGAAAAGACCCCCAGTTGAAGTTAATAATTCTAAAGTTGAAAATAGCTGGGAAACACATAAACAGCAGATTTTAACTTATTCATGGCTTAGATCACAACAGGAATCTTCAAAGCCAATAATTGCTGGAATTATATTTTATTTAAATGAATTAGTTCCGTCAAAAGAGGATTTAGTTTTAATTAAAGAAGAATTGAATACTGGTTTGACAGACGTTGGATATGAATATGATAAAGACATTGATTTAATTAATAACTGGCAGGAAGATGAAAAAGCACCAGAATTAAGCAATGGCTTTAAACAGGACAGATCTATTAGAATTATAAATGTTAATGAAGATGCAAGAAATGAAGCTTTATTAAAATTTGATAGTGTTGTTGCAGATATTGAAGAATCAATGATTAAAGAAATGAAAGGATCTAAAATTCAGGACGCTTGGAAAGGTGATTCAGACGAAAGAACCTGTTCTGCTTGTGATTTTAAAACATTCTGTAAAAATAACACTGTTAATACAAAAAACTTTAAAATTCCATAATACAAAGATAATATAAGGGATTATTATGACTAATTTAGATACAAACAAAAAATATTGTGAAGTAATTGAAAGTAAAATTGACCTTGATGCAAAACCTGTTGCAATTAAGTTAATTAAAAGTGAAGAGGATTTACCTGAAGGCATTGAATTAATTGATGAAAAAATTAGACACTGCGAAATGGTTAGAAAAGCATCACTTGGAGACTCTTTTTACTCTACACTTGAACAACAGTTATGTTTAGGTGGAGCAGGAGCTATTGGACTAAGAGATATGCCTGAAAAATTAGCTAACGGTGAGAAATATTTCTCTTTAGGAAGATTCCAAGATTTAGAAACTGCAAAAAAATTAACTGCAGATCTTTCAATTATCAAAGATATTCACTGGGCAATCGTTTATGCTCCTTTAGATGAAGCTGATTTTGAAGCAGATGTAATTCAAGTTATCTGTGAACCTGTTGGTGGAATGAAACTTGCTCAAAGTATTGTTTATAAAACTGGTGAGAAAATTAAACCTTCATTTGCAGGAATTCAGTCATTATGCGGAGATGCATTTTCAAATCCATACCTTAATGAAGATGTTAATTTCACTTTAGGCTGTGACGGTTCTAGAAAAGCAGCAGACATTAAAGATAATGAAATGACCGTTGGTATTAGTAAAGCTAAAATCGAAGAAGTCGTTTCTGGTTTAGAATCAATCTAATAATGCTAAATAATCATCGTAATGATTGATATTTAGTAACTCTTTTTCATTTTTTTCTTTTATTCCATAAAATGTATAACCATCAGCAAATATTTTTCTTAAGATAGGATTTAGGTTATCATTTTCGTTTTCTAAGTATTTCATTAAATTTAAGCGTGGAGCAATAAAAGGCATACCTAATCCTTCAGCTGTATCCAATAAGCCTGTTTTTCTTCTTCTTAAAATAGAAATTGTGTGAAATGGATCTTGTGCATCCTGACTTACTTCAATTAATTTATTGAATGTTTCACTTGACACAGTAGGTTGGTCTGCAGTTATACATAATGCAAAATCAGAATCTATATTTGATAAACCATTGTAAAGTGATACTGATAAACCTACATCAACTGGATCATTAGTGATAAATTTAACTAAACCATCATAATTATCAAAAATAGCTTCTTTTATTTCGGATGCATAGTGACCAAGTACAACAATACATTCATCTACATTTGCAGATAATGCATTATCAATAGTTGTCTCTATAACAGTTTTATCTTCAAATGGTAAAACAAGTTTATTTTTTAATTCTAAGTTACGAGAAATTAAATCTTTTCTCATTCTGGAATTCTTTCCAGCTGCAGTAATAATAGTTGAAATTGACATAAAAAAAGAAAAAATAAAGATAAGCTCCTTAAGTTGGAACATATCTTACAATTTGACAGTAAATTGCCATTCCAGTACCTTCACCTTCAGTCCACATGTTGATTTTTACTGGATAATCATGGTTATTTGTTACATAGATTCCTTGTGCAGGGTTATATCCGAATAAAACTGCATCTTCATCCCAGCACATACCAACAGGTAAATCGAAACCTTCAGCAGTAACAGCTGCTCTTAATGTTCTAGCAGGAGGACATACACCATGGGATGCACTTCCACCAGGTGCATTTGAATCACTAGCAGATTCAAAGTAAACATAGTCTTTACCGCTTGAAGTTGAGTTAGGTGGGATTACAGTTCCGTTCCATGCAAAAACAAATTGTCTTGCGTTTATTTCTCTAATTCCATCACCATATTCTGGGTGAGAACCAAGGTAAGTTGAATATGCTTCACCAGCTTCTTCAGTATAATTTCCAGAGTATAATAAAATTGGAGAACCAGTTGGATATTCAGAAGCATAATCTACAACATCTTGACCAAATATTTTTGGTACATCAGAAGCACTGATATTGTTTCTTCCATCAGAAAATCCACTCATTCCTTTTTCTAAAGTAAATGTAGCATCTACAGCTGAATCATGATTATACCATGATGCAATAGTACTTGCATTATAATAGTCATTTTTATATTCTAAGTTTTTAATTTCTTCTGCAGGTACAGATTTTATTACAGTACCATTTTCTACAACATCTACTCCAGTTTTTGTTTTAACCAACCATTTATAAGGAGCACTGTAACCCCATACATAATGATCAGGTGATTTTACAACTAACTTGTCACCTTCATAGGTTAAAAATCCAGGTCCTTTAACATTAACTACATTACCGTATGAATCAATACCCTCACCAGAGATAGTTGAAAAATCAAATGGAACCATACCAGTATTTAATGTTAATATTATCCCTTGAATATCTAATGCTTGAATTTGATGAGCTAAAAATCCAACATTAGATATAAATGGAACAGTAATTGGTTCTCTTTGACCTAAAATAGATTGATTTTCAAACATTGATTGACCAATAGGAAGTTTATATTCTTCAGCAATACCATGAGCATTATAAGAAACATTAGATGCTGCTCCCAATGCAGCAAATACTATACTTAAAATTGCCAATGATAAAATTATTGTAAGTGAAATTTTTCTCCAACTTTTACTCATTTAATACACCTTAATCTATATAACACCAATAATAATTAAAATAACATATATTCATTATGTTTAATATAATATAAAAAACTTATTAAACACCTATAATTTTTCAGAAATCAATTTAATTCTCTCTTGAATATTTATAATATTTTCTTGACCATTACCACCAATTAAAATTGCATCTTCATGTGAATACTCTGCAACCAATGCTATAATTTCATCAAGAGAATTTACTGTAATGATATTTCCCATATATCCAAGAGAATTAAGCCTATAAATCGCCATATCCAATGTATCATCTAATCCTGGGAATAAAACAATGACTTCAGGATCATATTTAACAGCAACATCTAAAATATCTAATCTGTGAGTTTCATTGTGGCGAGGAGTTCCTATAAATACAGCATAAAAATCTCTTTCAGATAAAATGGACTCTAATGCATCAGAATTATCAGTTTTTCCAACATATACAGAAGCACTGTTAATTTTATAAACATCTAATCTTCCTTCAACTGCACTAAACTGTGAAAGTGTTGATTTAATAACATCTTTAGGAATTTTAAGTTCTTTTGCAATTGCTGTTGCAAGACCTGCATTAAGCAAATTAAACTTACCAAATAGTTTCAATTCATCCTGATATTCGAAATAGTTTATGTGTTTATCACTGGATTGTTTGAAATCAGCATTGAAATCCTGATCAAATGCAGTAAATACGGTTTTTGCTTCAAAAAATCTAACTAGAGAATCTTTATAATTAGCAATGGTTTTATGAACATTCATATGGTCATTACCAATGTTAGTAAGACCAATCATGTCAAAATCAAAGCAATACTTACAAAAATCAAGAGTCATATCACATACTTCTACAAGTAAAACATCATATTCATCCTCATTAGCTTCAAGAATCAAATCATAATATCCTGAAAAGCCTCCACCACCATTACCACCGACTAAAACTTTTTTACCGGCATTTTCTAAAATCTCTTTTATCATATGAACAGTGGTTGTTTTACCGTTTGTTCCAGTAATACCAATTGTGAAAATGTCTTTATGTTTATCTACAATATCGCTTAATAATTTTGAATTTTTTAACAATTTAGTTGCAAATTCTCCTCCAAACATACTAGGACTAATTGCTACTGCATCACACTGTTCAATCGCATTAGGATTTGTAAAACCCAAATCCATGTTTATTCTATCTCCAACAATTGAAACTGTTTGATTATCATCAATAACATTTAATGATAAATTTGGTAAATCTAATCCATCTAAATCTACATTAATATTCAAATCAGTAGCATAAACTTCCCAATCATGTTTTAAAAGAGAATTAACTGCCTTTTTTCCTTCTACGCCTAAACCTATTACTGCTGCTTTCATATAAAATAATTCCTTAAAATAATCGTTACTAACTAATATTTCTTTTTTGAAATTAATAAATATTTTTATATTATAATATTTTAAAATAAAAGCAAGGTGAGAAAATGTTTGAAGATGAAAGAGACAATAATATTTACAATTTAATTATTACAAGCGGATTTGACAAAAACAAAGAATATGGTATGTTTACTGAAAAATTATATTCAAAAGCAAATTTCTTATGGAAAGAATCAATGTCTGGATCTTATGCTACTGCTGGAGAAGAGTTTTATAAAAAAGTTGATAGAATTATCTTATTAGCAGGACTTTATAATGATAATAAAGAGCTTTTTGAAGAATTATTAGCTGCTAGTGAACAATATGAAATACCAATTGTCTTAGTTAGACCATTAGGCAGTGAAGCAGTACCATTAGAATTAGAAGAAAAAGCTGCAACCATTGTCGGATGGAATGCAAATTGTATAATTGATTCAATTAAAGATGCACCAGAAACCATGTAAAAAAAAATAAAAAAGAAATAATGTAATTTACATTATTACTTTTGATATACCATTCACTTTTTCTACTTTTATTAAATTATCAGCTGCATTTTCAAGCTGAGGCTCATGAGTTACAATAATCATTTGTGGTAATGAAGATATTTCTTTTAATAAATTAATTAACTCATGTCTTCTTGAAGAATCTAAATGAATAGTAGGTTCATCGAGTAAAATAGTATCTAATTCACCATTAGACATAGCTTGAGTGATTCCAAGTCTTAAAGCTAGAGCAATAGCTATTTTTTCACCACCACTAACCATAGTCATTGATGATTCACCTTCAGGACCATAAACAGTTACATCATATTCATCATCAAGAGTTAAGTCAGAATAGTTGAAATTGAATTCATTGAAGAATTCTTTTGTGTATTTTTGGATTAATGGTCTTGAAATATTTCTTAAATCTCTTTGGATACCATTTTTACTGTATATGTTTCTAATATGGCTTAATAAGTTAATATAATCAGAAACATTATCATATTCTTGCTGGAATTTATTAATTGATTCAACTCTTGAACTTAAATCATTTACATAAGCAATTGTTTCACGTGCTTGACCTTTGATTGTATTAAGTTCATCATTGAATGTGTTGTATTTTCTTTCATATACCTCAGAGCGATAAATAATGTGTTCATATTTATCTACATCATAAGAACATGCTTGGATTTTGTTTTTAATAATATCAATTTGATTAATTGACAACCCAATATCTTCTTTTACAGAATCAAGCTGAGTTAAATATGACTGTTTGTTTTTAATAAATCCTTTAAGTTGATTGTATTCTTCATTTTTCTGTTTTAAATCAGCAATACGGCTTTGAAGTTCTGAAGCAGTAATATCACCAGTTAAATGAGGATCTAATTTAATTGCATTCTTAATATTGGTAACATGATTATCAATTTCATTTTGAACCTGTTTTAATTTGAATTGAATATCAGTTTCATTACCTAAAACTTCTAATGCACCTTTTGCTTGGATATATGTATCATAAGATTCCTGATAAGATTCTCTTTCAGTTTTCTTATTAGAAATAACAAGTAATAATTCACCAAGTTTACCGCTGATGAAATCTTTGGATTCGAGTTCTGAATCAAGTTTCTTTAATTTATCAGCCATATGATTGTTTAAATGGTCAAATCTGTGTTTATACAAATCAATATTTTTTGATAACTCAGTAATTCTTTCATGTTTTACTTCAAAACTTGATTTATTTTTGCTAAGTAATTCAACAGCTTCTTCATAATCAGATATTGAATGAGAATTCTCATCAATAATATCCTGATATTGTTTTACTAAATCTGCTTTTTTAGCATCATCAATATCAGATTGACAAACAGGACATTTATTATCTGAAGCATCATTTAACTCATTTAATGATTTTTCACTAGATTTAATATTTTGTTTAAATACTACAATCTCTTCTTTTTTAGACGCAATATCTTCAGATAAAGTTTTAATTTTGCTATTAATTTCATCTAAAAAGTCATTAGTAGCTTCTTCAATAACATTGAAATCATCAACTTTAGCCAATACATCCTGGTCTAATCCATTGTATTCTAATTTCTCTTTAGCTCTAACAAAGAACTTGTTGATATCATTACGTTCAGATTCAATTTCACTAAATAAGTCTTTTTTATCCTTATCAAGCTTAGTCATTGTAGCTAGTTCTTTTTCGAAACTGAGTTTTTGATTGTTATATTTCTCAATTTCCTCTTCAAATGCTAAAAACTTACTGTAATTTTCCTTATTATCGGCAATAAGTTGTTTTTGTTCAGCTATTGAATTTAATTTATCATATATTTCAGCTTCGTTTTCTTTTAAGTTTTGGATACTGAGTACTGATTTTTCAAAGTCCAAATAAACATCCAATTTAGAAACAAATTTCTCTAAACGAACAATTTGTTCTTCAGCTTCTCTGATTTTATCTAAGTTTTCATGAATTGTATGTTTATCATTTTCAAGTTTAGATAATGTTTTTTCTTCATTTTTGAGGTTATTGATTTGAGTTTCATATATTTCTTTTTCTCTTTCCATATCTCTTTTACCAGCAGATATGTCTTGAAGTAATTCTTTTACTTCACTAATATGATTCTCAAGTTCAAGACCTCTTTTTCTTAATGAAGATAATTCAGCACGTTTTTGATCTAATTCTTCAGCTAATTTATCTGAATTGTAAAGTTTACCTTTAAGTTCAGCTAACTGATTTTCATAATCATTAATAAACGGCAATAAGTTTTTCCATGACTTTTCTAATGAATCAATTCCAAGTAACTTAGCAATTAACTGTTTTTTCTCAGCAGGAGTTTTATCAACAAGCTCTGCAATTTCTCCTTGTCTGATGTAAATTGCATTTAAGAACAAATCAGAATCAATATCCAAGATTTGTTGGATTTCACTTGCTACTTCTTTATCTCCTGTACAGATATGGACAAAGTCCCCATCAGTTGAAGTTCTTTTATAAATTGAAGATTTTAAATTTGATTTTTTCTCACGAATTATTTTGTATTGTTTTCCATTAGAAATAAATTCTAATTCAATAGTCATAGTCTGTGCATTGTTTCTAACTAAATCATCAATCTTTTTAGCAGTGTGTTGTTTAAATAAAGCAAAGCTAATTCCTTCTAAAATTGTTGATTTTCCTGCACCGTTTTCACCAACAATTACACTAATTCCCTTCTTAAAGCGAATGATAGTGTCTTCATGAGATTTAAAATTTCTTAATCTTAATTTTGTGAAAATCATTTTAAAACCTCGTTAAATGTTACTTGAATATCCCCAGATTCTTTTTTAGGAACTTCAATTTCTTCTACTTCTTCAACATTACAATATTTAGGATTTTTAGAATAATGGTCGTTGAAAAACTGATGAACTAATTCCTTAGACTCACCATTTTTATCCTTGGATAAAAAGTCATATAATTCTAAAGCAAATTGCTCAACATTTTTATCGTTGTATTTTTCTAATTGTTCAACAATTAATTCTTTAGGACCAACAGAACCAGGGAAAGGTGGATCACCAGTTCTATTTTCATCAATAATTTCAAATTTAGGTCTAATCATTAAAGCTAAATCACCTAATTCATTATTGATAATTTCATAAATGTCTTTGGTATTTCCATCAACATTTTTAATTGTTAAATCCAAGATAGGTTTTTTATCGAAGTCTTTGATGATTTCTTTAATACCCGCAACATTGCTTTCTAATTTATTATAATCAATTGTCCTTATAATAAATTCACGACCTGCATCAATACTGAGTCTTTTAATAACTGGTTTTGGACCATCAAAATCAACAATCACACAGCCTTTACCATTATTTTTATAATCTTCAAGCTCATCAGTCTTCCAAATTTCAGTAGAACCAGGATAAACTAATCTTCCATTACCAAAACTATCATTGACATATTTGTGAACGTGACCTAGTGCATAATAGCTGAAATTATCTGGCACATCACCAAGTTCCAATTCATATTGATATCCAAAGTACTTATCAATACCTTGATGCAATACTAAGACTGATTTTTCGTAATTAGCTGCTTTTTTAGATAATTCTGCTAATTTTGATTTCAATAATTTACTTTGTGATGCTGGATAAAAAGGCAATCCTGCAATAAATAAATCTCCGTGAACATAAAACGGATTAATAGGACTAATAACTTTTAGACCTAATTTTTTAAATATTACTTGAGGAGGAATTGCTCCTTTACGCATTACTGAATCATGATTTCCTGCAATTGCATACATAGTAATTCCTGCACCTTTTAATTTGAGTAAACCTTTTTGGAAGGCTAAAAGTGCATTGGGAGATGGTTTTGCGGTTTCAAATAGATCTCCACTATGTATTACAAAATCTACTTTTTCTTCAATTATTTTATCTATAACCTTTTCAAACACTTCATAGAAGTCCTTTTCACGCTCAATTAATCCAAATTGGCGATAACCTAAATGAGTGTCTGCTAAATGTGCAAATTTCATTATATTACCTTTTAAAAATTTTGTATATAATCAATTTAAACACTTTATAAAGTATTTAAGTAAATATTACATTTATGATTTTCAATATTTAATAGTTTTTAAACTACGTATTAAAAAGAAATTAAAATTAAAATAAACTCGAAAAATTAATTATGAGATATTAAATTAGTAGTCATATCCCATATCTAAAGTTTCTTGTTGTGCATTTTCTATCTCTTCTTTTTCTTTTTGGATAGAATTTTTAAAGTGAGATATTATGTCCATATCATCACCATGACGGCGACCTTTAAATCTATCAATTTTAACAAGAGTTGGTACTTTACTCATTAATCCGAGAACAATAGCCTCACCAACATTTAGGGATGGTAATTGGTCAACTAAATCTTTTGATAGACTTTCACTTGCTGATTGGACATGTCTTTGGTCTTCCGGTTCAACAAGTCTTAAAATTATCATGTTGTTCATTTGAGATAATGCATCATGATCAACAGTTTTAGGAGACTGGCTTACTAAACATAATCCTAAACCAAATTTACGACCTTCTCTTGCAACTCTTTGAATCCATTTTTTAGAGTCAGTTTCACGTTTTTTAGGAGCGAGAATATGTGCTTCTTCCAAAATGAAAAATACAGAGTTTTCAATTAAGTTTTCACCTTTACTTGCTGCATCTTTACTTCTTTGAAGTGCATTTCTAAGAATGTGACTTACTAAAACACTAGCTACAGATTCATCAACTTGGCTTAAATCTAAAACGTTTGCATGACCTTTTTTAATACTAGATAAAATATTTCCAATGTTTTTATCAAATATGTTAGAATATTTAATCATTGCATCGTCAATTTTATTCATAACATCTACGATTTGTTTATCAGAGCCTTCTTCTAGAGATTTATTTTCTAAAATATCATACATTACTTGTAAAAAGTTGTTTGTTTGTGCAACACCATTTTTAAGAGATTCTTTAGCTTCATGGAATGCTCTTCTAAAGTGTCTTTCTTGGATATAGCTGTTTGCTCCGATATTTACTAATTTTTTAATTTCATGAAAACTCATGTAGTGAGGATTAATTTTAGGCCTGATTACATTAACTTCACCATTAGGGAAAACCGCATCCTTATATTCTCCATGCATATCAAAAACAAATATTGGAAGATTATATCTTAAAAACTGATCAATCAATACAGAAACAGTATTTGATTTACCTGCACCAGTCATAGCAAGAATAGCTAAATGTCTTGATAAAATTGGATTTGCTTCAACATTAACCTCGACATCACTTTGATTTACAAGACAACCTAATTTAATAGGGTTTTTTACTTTGAATATTTCATCCAATACTTCATTGTCTGCTAATTTGATTTCAGTTCCGGGAAGCACAGGTGTTCTAGGTAATTTTAAATTGTCATTTACATCTCCAAGAATCTTAACTTTTCCTTTGATGTAATTTTCTTCAGCACCAATTCTTGAAATCTTTTGAATTGCTTTAAAATCGTTAATATCAACGTTTAATGAGTCATTTCCCATTATTAAGTTTTCAATCATTCCTAAAACTTTTTTCCCATTATATTCCATTGTAACATATTCACCGACATTAGGCATTTTATCTGATATGAATGTTACATGTGTAAGTGAAGTTTCACCAATACAAATTCCTATTACCATGACATCACTTCCCTGTTTGTTGTTTCATAAATCTTAGCTATTTTTAATAATTCCTTAATATTCTTATCTGTAATTACAACATCATTATGTGCCTTATTAAGCAAATAAGGATAACCCTGAACTGATAAGTCGTTAATCTTTTTAATTAATTCAAATACTTCTTCTTTTGATGCTTTATACGGAAGTTCAACCTTCAAAACATTTTTATTGTCCTGTAGACGTATGTAAAATACTGTAAATGTAATGCTTTTAAAAAAGTCATTGAAATACGGAAATGCAGCATTTTCATGAACTTGCCTGTGTTTTATTAAAGACATACCCTGTTTTTTTGTAAATTTGTCTAAAAAAGCAATATCTGGAATATTCCAACCGAATAACTCATTATCAGATGATGTTTTTGAAATTGCAATTATTCTTTTTCTGTATTGTAAAATTTCCTTTAAGAGAATTAATTTCTCAACATTTGCAAGATGGAGATTATATTCCTCGAATTTATTTGAATTTTCGTGTTTTGGAAATTCAACAAGATTTAATGTATCCCTGATTTCAGGAAATACCAATCCATATTTTCTTATTGATAGTCTTCTTTCAAATTCACTGAGCAATATATCATCTAAGTTATTTTTAAGTTTTGCAGGTAATTTAGCACCTCTTGGAAATGCATTTTGCAAATCCCCTAGAATAGATCCATCTATCATGTAATAATCAACATCATAATCTTTAATAGCTCTAAGTGCACATTTTAATTCATAAATAGACATATAATTGCTTAATAATTCATCTAAAAAAGAAATATGTGAAATATCGAATATATCTGAATCATCTATTTTTTTAATTTTACCATCATAAATTATAGATTCTGCTCCAACTGCACAAAAATTAGTAGTTAAAAATTTCTTTTTATTAAAACTTCCATCCCCTGCAGCAATTGAATAATCACAATTACTCTCTAGAATCTCTCTATCAAACCATTTGTATTCTAATTGGGATTCAACATCGGTTTTTGAATCAATATCATGAATAAATCCTCTTTTAGCGATGGCTTTCTCATATAATGAATTTAACATAATATCACTATAAAATAATTATGCTAATAATAAATAAAAAAAGTATAGTAAGAGCAGTTGAAAACTACTCCATTGAAGCTTTTTTAATAGCTCCTGTTAATTCTTGAATTTTGGATTTTACATCATCAACTTCTTCTACAACAGTACCAGTTACGATGATGTCTCCACCTGCTTTTGCAGCCATGTAAGCTGCTTTAGCATCACGGATTCCTCCACCAACAACAAGGATGTTATTTGGAGCAGCTTTTTTAGAATATCCAACCATTTCTGGTGGTACTGGTTCTTCTGCACCAGAACCTGCTTCAAGATAGAAGAATTTAATTCCGAATAATTCTGCAGACATTGCATAAACTGCAGGTATTTTAGGTTTGCTTCTTGGTACTAAATTTGCATCTCCAACCCAACCAACGGTTCCACCTGGAGCTACAACCATATAATGCATTGATAAAATTTCCATTCCAGATGCTTTAACAGCAGGTGCAG